>Ga0208516_100034_pt1 | contig 133184 bp, 106 predicted proteins | sample LakWasM117_HOW13_2_FD_183931 | JGI IMG/M metagenome (GOLD analysis project Ga0208516, IMG submission 183931) | Freshwater sediment methanotrophic microbial communities from Lake Washington under simulated oxygen tension - Sediment Metagenome... | ecosystem: Environmental > Aquatic > Freshwater...
GAATCCGCTTTGAACGACGGCTGGATATCCACGAAGCGCTGCTGAAATTGGCAGCGGCGATCATCTGTGCGCGCTTCGTGGATCGGTGGTGTTAGCCACTCTAAACCGGTTGTAGTGCAGCCGCGTCTCCTCATCAAACTGCTGTCCCTGGAAGCGGAAGGGTTGCTCAATGGGCGGCGGTGGAGGTGGTGCAACAGGCTTTGAGCCCCAAGCCCGTGCGCTGACGGGCCGATCATCGGTGCCGGTTCGCAACACGCTGCGCATGACCGCCTCACCCCAGACCCTGTAGTCGGCAGCCCAGGCTACCTGGTCTTGCTCGTCGGTCAGTTCCAGCGGCGCACCGATCTGGTCGCACTGGTACCAGTAGGTAATGTGTTCTTCGCCCGCTCCTTGAATGGTGGCCAGCGGCACAAAGCTCCCCGGCTCGTAGATATAGAGCGCCTGCCTTGCACCGAGTTGGCTGTGCACCATGAGGTCGCCATCCCACAGGTAGTGGGTGCTGCCGAAGGCATCGCTCTTGGAGACGCGCCGGCCCAGGGGGGCGTAGGCGTAGCGGGTGGCCTGGGTGACTCCGTGGCGCGTGGTGTTCGATTCGATGAGCTGGTGGTCTGCGTTCCAGGTCAGGTCCAGTACTTCCTGGGTACCGGCTTTCTGGTTGCCCCGGGTGCGCTTTGTGACGTTGCCGTGCACGTCGTATTCAAAGTGCAGGTCTTGGTAAAAGCGCAGGCGGTTGTCGCCCACCACGCCAAGAGTGGTGTCCACGGGCTGACCGTCTTTGCCGGGGATGGAGTCCAGCAGGTTGCCGGCAGGGTCGAAGGCAAACAGTTCGCGGGCCAGAGGGCTGCCTTGTGCGGGCAGGCTGGCGAGGATGCGGCCCGTGTGGCCGTATATACGGATGTATTATGGAATTTTAGATCATAAATATAAACTGCTTGAGTATTGGGATTCGATTTTCGTCTTGCACAAAAGGTTGCCGCAGCGTCAATTTTTGCGTCATTGCTCTATATATCGATAGCGTATTTGAAATTTATTCCATTGAATTTATGAATTTACTGTATTTTTTAATCCAGCCATTATTGCCATAAATTTCGCCAGTTAATCCGTCACTTATTTCTGATATATTTTCAATTCCTTGATAGCTTATTCCAATGACTTCTTGTTCTGCCATTCGTAGAATTCTGAATAAAGCAGAGTCGACTGCGAAAGCGATTAGGAAATCAAAATGAGATTTCTGATTTTCTGAAAGTGATGCATAAAATTCTTGCAACCTCTTTGCTTCATCTGTTTTATATTTCCCGTTTGCACAGTCGGTGACTCTTTCTATAGATGAGTCTCTAACTGTGTGAATAATGTCTTCGCCAAATTTATCTAGTGTTGAATCTTGCATATTATTTATTCCAAGGAATTCTGCTCGGTGTAGTAGCGCCAAGACTTCTAAGTTTTCTCAAGCTCTGCGCAGCCAGTGATCTTGCGGTTTTCTCATCTGCACCACCTTCTTTAAGACATTCTACAGCGATTTTTGTATGCTCCGATATGGTGTTTTTTGACTTCCCAGATTTGCAATCACAACTAAGTCTATCAAACTCTCGACGTTGGCAAGCGGTAATTTTGTCATGATCTATGCCATTGTTTTTCATCCAATCATTGCCAAGGCAGAACATATCATTCATTATTTGTTTGTAATTTGATAGATCATTCCAGGCAGCTTTCGCATGAACATGGTGGCCACCAACGGTTTTGTATGAGCCTGTGGCACAAGAGTTAACTAGACCTAGAGGATCAATCCATTCTGTGGTGTTCGGTGCAAACGTATAAAAATTATGATCGCCTAAAAATCTGATTGGATCTTGAGATATAAACTTACCAACCACCGGATCGTAGTACCGAAACCGGTTGTAGTGCAGCCCCGTCTCCTCATCAAACTGCTGTCCCTGAAACCGGAAGGGTTGCTCAACGGGCGGTGGTTGAGGTGATGCTGCGGGCTTTGAACCCCAAGCCCGCGCGCTGATCGGCCGATCATCGGTGCCGGTCCTCAACACGCTGCGCATGACCGCCTCGCCCCAGACCTTGTAGTCCGCAGCCCAGGCCACCTGGCCTTGTTCGTCGGTCAACTCCAGCGGGGCGCCGATCTGGTCGCACTGGTACCAGTAGGTGCTGTGTTCCTCGCCCGCTCCCTGAATGGTGGCCAGTGGCACAAAACTTCCCGGCTCGTAGATGTACAGCGCCTGCCTTGCACCGCGTTGGCTGTGCACCATGAGGTCACCATCCCACAGGTAGTGGGTGCTGCCGAAGGCATCGCTTTTGGCGACACGTCGGCCCAGGGGATCGTAGGCATAGCGCGTGGCCTGGGTGACGCCATGGCGCGTGGTGTTCGATTCGATGAGCTGGTGGTCTGCGTTCCAGGTCAGGTCCAGTACTTCCTGGGTACCGGCTTTCTGGTTGCCCCGGGTGCGGCGGGTGACGTTGCCGTGGACGTCGTATTCAAAGTGCAGGTCCTGGTAGAAGCGCAGGCGGTTGTCGCCCACCACGCCAAGAGTGGTGTCCACGGGCTGGCCGTCTTTGCCGGGGATGGAGTCCAGCAGGTTGCCGGCGGGGTCGAAGGCAAACAGTTCGCGGGCCAGCGGGCTGCCTTGTGCGGGCAGGCTGGCGAGGATGCGGCCCGTGGGGTCGTAGCGGAAGTCCTGGCGGCCGCGCAGGGAGTCGGCACGGGCGATGAGCTGGCCTGCTGCGTCGTAGGCGTAGCCACGCTCCAGCGTTGCGTTGGAGTTGCCGGGCCGGATCACGTGGCCGCTGCCTTGCAGCGCTGCGCGGTGGCGCAGCAGGCGCCCGGCCGGATCCCAGTCGTAGCGGCTGGACAGGGCTCCCTGGCTGCGGCGCACTTCGCGATGCAGGGCGTCGCGTTCCATGTCGGCAATGACCTGGTGTGCGGCCGGGGGCTGGCCTGGCACCTGGAGGGACTCGATGTTGATCTGGTGCAGATGGCCCGAGCCATAGAACAGCCAGTGCAGGGTGCGGCCGTCAGGCATGCGGGTGTGGGTGCGGTTGCCCAGTTCGTCATAGCCGTGCGAGAGGCTGCGCTGCAGTTTCTGGTGGGCCTGGCCTGTGGCATTGCCGAGAGCCTGCAGGGTCTGGGTCTCGCTGAGCAGTTGGCCCACGGGGTCATAGGCAAAGGCCAGATGGGAGGCGGCGTTGCCGGCCAGGGTCAGGCGGCCCAGGGCGTCGTAGCGGTAGGTGGTTTCTTCCAAGGGGCCGGTGTGGCCCAGGGCGCGCTTGGCCAGCAGACGGCCCAGGGCATCGCGCTCGAAGCAGGTGACCTTGCCGGGCCCGGCGTCGCTGCCACCGGCCTCGATGACGTGGGTCAGTTCACCGGCGGCGTTGTAGATGTAGCGCTGCCAGCGGCCGTCGAAGCCGACTTCGTCGGTGAGCTGGTCACGCAGGTCGTAGCGGAAGTAGGTGCGGGCATGGTTCTCGTTGTCCAGGGCGATGAGACGGCCGGCTTGGTCGTAGTGGTAGGTGAGGCTGCGGCCTGCGGCGTCAATCCGGGTGAGCGGGCGGCCCATGCCGTCGTAGGTGTAGCGGGTGCTCTGGCCCATGGGGTCGGTGTAGGCCAGCAGGTGGCCTTCGCCGTTCCAGGCGTAGAGGTGGGTGGGGGTGGCGGGCTGGCTGCCTGGGGCTGCGGGGCTGGACGGCTCGATGGCGCGTATCAGCTGGCCCGCATCGTTGTATTCGTAGCGGGTCTGCTGGCCCAGCGCATCGGTGCGCAGAACGGGCTGGCCCAGGGCGTCGTAGGCGAAGCGCGTGGTCTGGCCCGAGCAGTCGGTGTAGGCCACAAGGCGGTCGGCCTCATCCCAGGCCAGGTGCTTGGAGCCTCCCTTGGCGTCAATGACTTCCACGGTGCGGCCCCGGGCGTCATGGCGGTAGCGTGTGGTGCGGCCCAAGGGGTCGGTGGCCTGCACAAGGTGGCCCCGGCTGTCGTATTCCTGTTGCCATTCATGGCCCAGGGCGTCGCGCAGCGTGGTGACCAGGTCCAGCGGGTTGTATTCCAGCGTGGTGGCATGGCCCATGGCGTCGATGATCTGGACCAGGTTGCCGCGTGCATCGCGGCGTAGGGTGGTGCGGCGGCCCAGGGGGTCTATGCGGCCTGTGGAGGCGCCGGTGGCATCGGTGGGGGTCTGCTCGATGATCTGTTCGGGTGTGCCTTCCGCGATGACGGTGGCAATGATGTTGAAGCGCGCATCCCGGTGGTAGGCGGTGGTGCGGCCCAGGCCGTCGGTGTGGCGCGTGACACGCTCATGGGGCAGGTAGGTGAAGCGGTCGTCGTCCTGGCCGGGCACCGGCGTGTCGGCGCACCAGGAGCGCAGCACGCGGCCTTGGGGTCCTTCGATGTCGTACTGGGCGAAGTAGCGATGCCCGCTGGATTTGCGGTAGCCCACCAGCACGCCGGAGCGCCAGGCGTATTGGCGGTAGGGCTGGCTGCCGTGGCGGGTGGAGATGAGCTGGCCCTGGGCGTCGTAGGCGTACTGGGCCAGGGTCTGCGGGGCGTGCTCCGGGGTATGCAGGACCACGGCAGTCAGGCGTGCGCCGGCAAAGGCATCCAGCGGTAGTGTGTCTGGCGCGCTCCAGTGCAGGTGCAGGCGGCGGCCTGCGGTGTCGCTCAGGCCAGCGAGCAGGGGGCGGGCAAAGGGCGCGGGTGGCTTGCCCTGTGTGGCAGGGGCAGCATCCTGGCCTGCGGCGTAGCGTGCACTCCAGGTCTGCGTTGTGGCGGGTTCGTCCGAGCCCAGGGCGTATTTCCAATGCAATTGCACGGTGTTGCCGTCGCGGTCCTGGAGCGCGGCCAGCGGCAGGCGCCATTGCTCGGGTGCTTCGCGGCGGAAGAGGCGGGACAGGCCTTCCTTGTAGGTGATGGCCCAGAGGTCGGGTTCGGGGTGGCTGAGCGTGAACTTTTCATAGATGTCGAAATGCTCGGCTCCCACGGCCAGGGAGGGCAATGTGACGTACAGGCCTGTGTCGTCTGCCAGCACGCACCGCGAGTGGCAGATCAGATTCTGTAGTCAATAAAAATGACCATTTCTTAGCAGCTGTCTCTGGAATTAATTACTCGGAGAGAATTGCTGTTATGGAGTTATATTGGAAAACCCGTGAAACTTAAATGCGTAGTAAGGCTTAAAAATACAAAAGAAGCCGCTTTTATGATTTTGATGAATTATCTGGTAATACGGATTTGATATTTTCCTGTGCATGCAGTGTTATTCTGGCCAGTTGCCAATCTATTAAGCTGAAAACTGCCTGAATTATAATATTTGATGGTAGTCGCCAATACAGCGAAAAAAGCGTTTCGCTATCTGCTCTTCTGTCGAAGGGTATTGCCATTTTTCTCATTACTACATCAGGACTTTCCCCAAATGACAGGCGAAAAGGAAGCAGACCTTCATATCCGAAGGATCCGAGATCTCCTCGTCTTTTGTATGTAATGGCACTTATTGCATTTTTTGATGAATTCTTGCTGCCATCATTCATTTTTTTCAGGTAAATTATAATCCCTTGAGATCTGCTGAGAGATGAAAATTCTTCAGGGCAGTCATTGTCATCAATAGACTGATGTAGTCCATGTTTTGAAAAAAAATCCAGCACTTCAGGAGAATCGTATGCTTTTCCCAAATGAATGCTGCCAATCATGTCTGGGAACGATGCTGCTGCCGTATCAAAATTTGGTTTCAGCATAACCTTGTCATGTATATTTTTCTTTCTTATATGGACGTGAGCTAAGCATGAACTACCTTTTCCCATGAATCCAAAATTGACAATCAGGTCGTGTATGTGAAAAAGCTCCACAGGAGTATCGTAAATTATTCTGCTAGCTATTGGATCTCCAAAAAAGGTGTACGCGGGATCATTTTTCTTTGTCTCCATTGTGATGCCCGACAGAAAACTGCCCTGAAATCCTTGATAGGTTTGTACGCCATTGGCGAAGAAGGCAATCTGCTCAAGCACAAACGGGTCAGAGAAGGTTATTTGCTCTGAGTGCGTTAGTTCATAATCCTCCCTTTTCTTGAAAATGAGGCAAAATCCATTCCGTTCTGATCCAATGATCAGCGAATCTTTGGACTTTTGAGTTAATTCGTATTCGGCATCTGTATCCTCCTTGTCATCTGCGTCTTCTAGTAACTCCAATTCTTCCACTGTCATCGGGCGATCATGGATGTTATATTCTTCAAGAAAATCTTCCAAACGCTGATCTTTTGAAGAGCAACCAAGGAAATTAATTAGCGCCGAAGAAATTATGGAAGATGGGGTTTTCATGATCTGAGGCGGTTTATCTGATTTTTAGCAAGTCAGATTACTAGATATGGACGCATAAATATCCTGCTTAATCAGGGGCAAAGTCCATGTTTTCTTTTGCCATTTGTAGGAACGCCAAGCTGAAAGAATTCCAATTTATCCTCTTCGAAAGCGACTGTCCATACAACTCCGTCAAGAAAATAATTATCAATCTCCGGCATTCTGCGCTTAAGTTGTCCCAGTTTTTTTTCTATCGCATCCCTGCTGTCATTTGCGCTTAAACCATAAGGTAAAGGTCCGGTGTAAATTCCATTCTTTTCGACATCTCCAGATATTCTAATTTCAAGTTGACTAAATATGAATGCGCCTTCACTTTTGGGTGCTATTCCATTTCCTTTTGCATCGATTTCGAATGACATTGAAAGACCTTGTCCTTTTATTGGGATAAGCGTGTCCAATGACCGTCCTATTTTCGGTCGACTCTTAATGCCATTTTTGGTTAAAAACTCGTCGAACGGTTCATGCGTGCTACTATGGCCTAAAAAAATCATCAGTTCTATTGCATTCATTTCTTTGCCTTTGTTCCGTTGGTGATGGCGTCCTGAATATATTGATCCCAATCCATGTTTCTCAACTCTTGAGCAGCTTTGTCATAGGCATCCTTGCATCCATGATCCTTGTTTTCCATAGCCTTGGAGATAGCATCTGTATTCCTTTTTACAGCTTCATTGAGGTTTCCCGCATCCTGAGAGATTCTTTCAGGAGTGTTTTTATACCGCCAAGTTTGTCCTTCAGCATGAATATCTGGAGGAACAGCAATTGTGGGTGCATTGTTTCGGACAGATTTTCTAATTTCTGAAGCTTGAGCATCGCTAATTTTTACACCAGAATCCCTTAGTTCATTGATCTTGTTTTCGGCAGCTTTTTCGAGAGCGGCACCTGAAGGAGTATGGTCTTTCTCTAGCCCGCTGCCTTTGAGCGATTTTTTGTCGTTGTAAGGCACCTTTTTTCCACAGTCCTTGTGCCTTTTGGGCTTCCCTTTGTCCTTTCCGCCACCCTTACCGTCTGCTTTCTTTGCACCTGTTTCCTTGGCAGCCTTCCCTGCGGCTTCTTCGCTTGCTTCTCGTCCTATTTTTTTTCCTGCAGCCTCTGTTGCCGCTGCTGCTGCCTTCTTCCCATACTTGGCCCCGGTGGCCGCCATCCCCGCGCCCGGGATCATGGCTGCCGCGCTCAAGGCAGCGTTGACTTTATCGCCCTCGGCAAGATAGATCAAAGCGTTGGCGCCGTCGGCAATTTCGCCTACGCCGGGGATGAGGCCCACGACATCCAGACCTGTGTGCACAACGTCGCTGCCCCAGCGCTGCCACCAGCTTTTTTCCTGGGCGACGGGCTTGATGGCGGGAGCCGTGGCTCCGTGGAGGTTGGGGGCCGTGTCGGGGATGACCAGTCCCGAGGTGTTGCCTATCGGCCCTGGAGAAGGGTAGGCGTTGGGCTTGACCTGTGCAGTTTGTGACTGCGCTGCAGGCAGTTGTTTTTTTCTGGTGGCCATGGCGCTTCAGGGCTTCTTCCAGTTCATCCACATCTTGTCGCCGGTGCGCACGATGGCCCGGCCATTGACGTAGACGGTCTTGCTGTGGTCAATGTCGTGGCTGATGCGCATATTGGTCTGGCTGACCACGCCCTTGCCTTGTCCGGGTTCATCGCCCATGACGTTGTCGACATAGCTCTGGTTGTGAAGGTAGACAGGCTTGCCTTGCAGGAAGACGTTGGGAGAGCACTGCCTGCTCTGGTTCATCTGGTGCGTGATGGGGTAGGGCACCGGGACGCCGTTCTTGCTTGGTGTCAGGCATACATCTGGGGTGAGCGAAACGATGCGAAACCGCCCGTCCTTGGATGCGATGTTTTCGTCAGCCACGGCGTGCCTCCTGAGGTTTCGCGCGTTCGCTGGCTGCGCGCTGCATTTCGGCATCCAGTTCCATGCCTGTGCCTTTGGGCCAGGTGCCCAACTCCAGCTGCCTGACATCTGTCTTGGCGCTGATGATTGCCCGCCTGACGGTAGTCACAGTGCCGGTCGCTAAATCCAGGATCACCGTGTCTATGTTCATGGGCGCAAACATCACCACGCCCACATTCAGGCGTACCAGCAGTTGCAGCTCCTGCGTGGGTAGCTTGAAGCGGAAAATGCCCTGGTATTTGTCGGCTGGAATGAGGTTCAGGAGCATGACCTCTTCGCCACCCTGCGGGTAGTCGATCTGCTGGTCTTCCGGCGCACAGTTCCAGTAGCGGTAGTCATGATCCAAAGGACTTTTGGGCCACTGGGATTGCTTCCATGCGTCGTCATGCGTCCCGGCTAGGGAAACCCGAGGACTCCACCAGCGTCCGATGGCGCCCACGCCTACGACCGGATAGTCCTGCTGTCCGTCATAAGGCTGGTTCAAGGCCTCAATCTGCGGCGCTGCGTAGTGCTGCGCGGACTGGGGCTGCTGCTGTGTGTGGGTTTCCAGTTTCGCAATGGCTTTGTCGGCGTCGTGGACCGCCTCGGGAAGCCTGCCGCAACCAATCGGATTGGGCGTGTAGAAGGCGGGGAGCGCGTCATGCGCCTGTTGGGCGATCTCGCGTTGGGACTTTGTGATCCTGACGTCGTCCCTGTCATCCAGAAACTCCTGCAGAAGTTGCTCCTGGCGAATGACATTGGGGCCCCCGAAGGCCAGCTCATAGCACAGCGGCACCTGAGTGACCGGTTTCGGGGCGCCGGGACGCAGCGCTCCGAGGCTGGTCAGAGAGCGCTCGAATTGCCGCGGTCCGGTGACCTGAAGCGTTTTGATGATGCTGTCTGCAAACCTGAAGCCGGCCGGCCACCGCTCATGAGGCTTGCCGTCTGGCGTATATGCAAAGGCGTTGATGAGGATGACATCGCACTTTGGCTTGTAAGGAGCAAGATCGCTCTCCTGCAGCACGCTGCTGATGTTCACGTTTGCGTAGAACTCGTCCGCGGTGCAAAGCGGTGTCTGTTGCTCGGGCGGAAGGACAGTGGGCTCTATGACATCGCCATTTTTCTGCACCGCGCGCAGCGTGTAGGAGATGCGGCTGACCATGACGTGAAAAATCTCGCCATGTGGGTCCACATGCTGGAAGTACTGGCTGGGCCAGGGCGTGTGGTTGACCACCTCCGGCAAAGGGGCGGACTCCACCGGACTGGGCATTGCGTGGGATGGGCGCTCCATTCGGGACTCCTCAGTTCAGGTCAATACGCTTGGAGTCGAGGCCGATGTGCTTGCTGCCGACCACGTCGATGTTCTTGCCATTGATGGTGATCGTGCCGTCGCTTTTCATTACCAAGCTGGCAGCGCCCACGGTGATTGAGAGCTCGTCGCCGGCCTGAATGGCGTAGCGCTTTCCTACCGTGGTCTGCTGGTTGCCCTGGACCCTGACGGAACGGTCCACCAGCACCGTCGTGCTCTGGCTCAGCCCCACATTCACCACCATGGCCGCGCCCACATTGACGTTGTAGGCGGCGCCGATGTTCACCATCTTGGCCAGGCCCACGTTCTGCATGTAGGCCAGTCCGATGGTCTCTGTCTTGAAGCTGCCCACCTTGATCGACCAGTTGTTGCCGATCTTGTCCTTCTCGTTGCGGCCTATGGTCTTGCTGCGGTTCTTGCCGATGGAGATGTTCTCGTCGATGCCGACGTCTTCATTGCGGTTGTCGCCAATGCTGATCTTCTCGTTGTGGTCCACCCGCTCCGTGCGGTTGTTGTGCACGGTGATGGTTTCGTCGCGGTCCACGGTCTCGGTGCGGTCGCGGTGGATCACGTTGGTTTCATCCCGGTCGATGGTCTTGCGCCGGTCGTTGCCCACCCATTTGTCCTCGTCGTTCTCGACTTCGGTGAGCTGGTCCTTTTGCGCATGCAGCCACAGCTGTTCGGCGCCCGCCTTGTCCTCGAAGCGGATGGCGTTGGCGTCGCCCTGGCCGTTCTTCATGCCCGCGCCCGGTGCGCCGCCCTTGCTCGATCGGGTCTTGATGCCCGATTGCGTGGCGTTGGCCGGCAGCGCCCAGGGCGGCATGTTGGAGGCGTTGTAGACGCAGCCCATGACGATGGGGTAGTCCGGGTCGCCGTTGAGGAAGTCCACGATGACTTCCATGCCGATGCGCGGGATGTGCACCGCGCCAAAGCCCGGCCCGGCCCAGCTGGTGGCCACGCGCATCCAGCAGCTGGAGTTCTCGTTCATGCCGCCGATGCGGTCCCAGTGGAACTGCACCTTGACGCGGCCGTACTGGTCGCACCAGATCTCTTCGCCTGCGGGGCCCACGACGACGGCGGTCTGCGGGCCCGTGGTGCGTGGTTTGGCGGTGATGCGCTCGGGTTTGAAGGGCAGGCTGGTGGGCTGGGCCTGGAGCACGAATTTCTGGATCGAGCCCTCGCCGCTGCCTCCGTCGCTGACGCGCGGGTTTTCTTCGAAGGCGTAGTCCACGGCCGTGACCAGGTAGGCCTGGTTCTGGTCGCCGCGCGGGTAGTTGTCCAGCGTGAAGGTGTAGCCCGGCGCCATGGCGCGGTGGTTGGAGCTGCCCTGCACCGTGCTCTGGCGCGTGAGGCTTTGCTGCAGGCGCACGCGGATGTAGTCCTCGCCGTCGCCGGTTTCGGTGTAGCCGCCCGGCCATTCGTAGATTTCGTAGGCGTCGTGCGCATGGCCGGGCGGGTTGCGGCGCATGTTGGACAGCTCGGCGCGGGGCTTCTTGAAGTCGTAGTCGTCGTTGTAGTGCCGGCCGGGCTTGACGCGCTGGTGCAGTTCCCAGGCGTGTATGCATTCCTCGCGCGCCACGGCGGCCTTGCCGGGCGGGTGGAAGGGGATGACGGCGCCGCCCTGCAGCGGGTCGTGCGAGGCGACGATGTCGTCGCCCAATGTCAGCACATGCTGGCCCGCGCTGTGCTGGTGGTAGTAGCAGATGCCCTCGTGCTCCATGAGGCGCGAGACGAACTGGAAGTCGGTCTCGTTGTATTGCACGCAGTACTCCCAGGTGCGGTAGGAGCGCGTCAGGCGCTGCTGCATGGGGTGGCCGTAGATGCCCAGGACCTCGTTGATGATGTCCGGCACGGTCTTGTTCTGGAAGATGCGGAAGTCGCTGCGGCGCGTGGCCAGCCACAGCCAGGGCGACAGGCGCGCGCGGTACAGGAAGTTGCGGTGCTCGTCCTGGCCGCGCATGCCAAACGCCGTGACCAGACCATCGATGTAGCGTTTGCCGCCGTCCTGGGTCTCCACCACCACGGTGGCGCCCTTGCCCAGCAGGGACTTGGGATCGATGCTGTCGCTTTCGCTGAGCAGGTCGATCTCCAGGGCGAACAGATGGCTGATTTCCTCGCGACCCTGCAGCCGGCGCAGCTGCAGCTGGTCTGCCAGGGGGGTGTTGATGGTGACTCTGCGTGTCATGGTGTCGGATCTCGCGGTGCTTGGGGTGGAAGAGGGGTCGGGGCTTCAGGCCTGGATGGCGGGGCCTGCGTGCGCAGGTCGATGAAGGGCTTGCATGGGGTGGCTGGAAGGTCCTCTGCTGCTAGCGGGCTGCGTACACCAGCCCTGGACGGGCGCCGTCGGCGTCATCCTGGGCGTCATCCATGACAGGGTCGCTGTCGAAGGGCTGGCCCAGCGCAATGAACTGGTAGTTGCCGCGCCGGTCGGTGAAAACCGCCAGGCCGCCCGGCGTCAGGGCTACGTTGAACCAGTCGTTGTCGGTTCTGGGCTGGTCCGGATCCAGCGAGCCTGGCCGGCTCCGGGCCAGCACGCTGCCGGCCAGGCTCGCCTGGTTCAACGCCCGGGTCTGCCGGCCATCCGCGCCATACAGCCGTAGCTCCCCGGTGGCTTCGACCTTGCGCAGACCCTCGCCCAGAGGGACGGAGCGCTTCAGGCTGGCCAGCACGAACCGGCCACCCGGCGCCAGATGCAGGTCGGGCGGGATGTCGTTGCCACCGCTGCGGAACTCGGCCAGGTGCACGATGCGCGCCTCTGCGCCCAGTGCCAGCGCGGCGCCCATGCCGCGCTGCCCGGGCAAGGCATAGATCAACAGCACATTGCCTGCCGACCATGCCTGGGCGCTGGTCCAGGCCAGCGCATCCGCTGCCGTCCAGGCCTGGGCCTGCGCGGCCATGGCGGCGGCCGTGTCCTTGTCCTGGGGCTGCACGGCCAGGGCTCCATCAGCGGCGCGGGCCAGGCGGGGCAATGCATCGAAGCTGCCCAGATTGCGCGCTTGCTGCAGCGTCCAGCCCGGCAGGGCGAAGGTCAGCAGCTGGTAGGGCTTGCGGCCGTCCGCATCGGGGTCCAGCCGGCTGCTGGCGATGATGTTCACCAATCCGTCACTGCTTCCCTGTGCATCCTGCGTGACGACAGGGCGGGCAAGGCAGCCGCCAGGTCGAACTCCTGGCCGTGGCAGCGCCGCAATGGCCGCAGGGCTGCCGCTGCGCTCTGACAGTTGAAAACTGCCTGTCTTGGCCTGGTTCTTCAGATCGAGTCGATCCACCCGGCCATTGCAGTACACGGCATACAGGTAGCGGTACTGGCTGCGGTCGGTGGGATCTGCGGGATCGAGTGCCTTGGCCGCAACTGGCGTAGCGAGGGCAACCCGCATCTGGTCGGTGCTGGACGAACAGCCCGCTGCCAGCGCGCTGGCAGCCATGACTGCGCAAGTCACGAAACGGGCGGGGGTCAGGTGCGGTGGCATGGCGGCAAGGGCTTGTGGGTCTAGCGCGATGCCTGCGCGGTGCGGCTGCGATCCAGGTGGAGCACGGCAGCGTCCAGCAGCGGGTCGCCGCCGGCCTGGATGGAGGCGGTGAAGGCCGCGTCCACGGGCACGCGCAGGCGCGGGGGCACGCCTTGGGCTTGTGCGGCGGGGTTGTTGCCGCCAGCGGGGCCGGTTTCTGCGAGCAGGGGGACTTGCACGATGAAGCCGGCCGGCAGGTGCACGCGCGTGGCGGGGCCGGTGGCGCCGGCCGTGGCGCTGGTGGCGACGATGTCGGCACGCTGGCTGTGCTGCAGCCAGGCAGCGAATAGTTCGCAGGGGCCGGCGCAGCCGGGGCTGGTGAGCACGGCGACGGGGGCTGTGAAGGGCGCGCCCGTGGCGGCCAGCGGCAGTTGGGCCGGCAGGCCCAGGCCGCCGCGGCTGCGCCAGACGCGGGCGGCGGGGTCGAACAGGCGCTGGGCGGCGTCCTGCATGCGCAGCGGCTTGTCGCGCGTGTAGAGCGAGGCCAGCATGTGGGGCACCAGCTGGTAGGCGTCGTCGCCCCGGTGGGCGCGCAGGTCGATGACCAGGCCCGTGACCCTGGCCTGGGTGGCTGCGGCCAGGGCGCCCTCCCAGCGGTTGAGCTGGCCGGTGGCGCCGTCGGCAAAACTGTCGAGGGCGATGTAGGCCAGGTTGCCGCCCTGGGCGCTGCGCAGCAGGAAAGAGGCGAGGGCGGGCTCGGCCGCAGGCAGGGCCGTGGTTGCGGCTGCGGCGGCGTCCAGGCGCAGGGTCTGCTCCTGGCTGGCCGAGGGTGTGCCCGCTGCGGTGCGCAGGCTCAGCGTGGCGGGCGTGCCCAGGTCCAGCGCGAGCAGGTCGGCGCGGCGGGCGTCGGCACCGGCGCGCAGCGAGGCGGGGGCAATGCGGTCCAGATAGCGTGCCGGGCTTTCCCCTTCGATGGCGAGGATGTCGCTGCCGGGCTGCAGGCCAGCCTTGGCGGCAGCTGAACCTGGCGCCACGCTGGTGATGGCGATGCGGCCGTCCTCGCGCAGCCAGGTGCGCGGCATGGGCAGGTTGACGCTGCCGCGTGCCAGCAGCTGCGGGGAAAGGCCCCGGTCTGTGCGGGCAGGCCAAGCCTGGCCGCCGGGCAGCAGAACGCGGTACTGGCCATCGCCCAGGCGCTGGCTCATTTCTGCCAGGGCCTGGGCCTGCGCGGCGCTGTCGCCGCGCTCGGCGGCGGTCTGCAGGCGCTGGCCGTAGTCGGCACGCAGCTTGCCGGCATCAAAGCCGCTGGCAGCGGCCAGCGGGTGGCGCTCGGCAATGAGGCCGATGAGGGCCTGGGCCGCATCGCCTGCGCCCAGGCGGGACAGGTCGATGTCCTGCGCGGGCTGGACGGCGTGGAAGGCCAGGGCGATTTCCCGGGCGCGGTCGAAGCGCAGGCCCTGCGGTTCCAGCGTGACCACGGTGTAGCCGCGCGGCAGGGTGACCATGGGGTCGTCGGCGGTGAACAGGCGCCCGTCGGCGCCAAAGCCGGAAGGGAAGCGCTGCGTGGCATCGCTGGCCCAGACCAGCAGCTTGCCGCCCGTGGGCTCCAGGATGTCGCCGCTTTGGCGCGGCCATTCGGTGCGCACCGAGCTGGCGCGCAGCATGGCGTGCTGCTCTATGGCGTCGAGGCTGCGCCGCCCCGCGCGCTGGGGCACGTCGGCGTGGACGGACAGGGCGAAGATGCGCACGCCCCGGCCACCGGGGCGCGCGCGGCCGGTGGACAGGTCATAGGTCGTGCCGTCGGGGTCGCTGGGCAGTTCGATGGCCACGCCGGTGCTGTCGCCGCGCGGCAGGGCCAGCCATTGCGACTTGGCCGGCGCCACATGGGCGGCCTGGCGCTGCACGAGGTAGGGGCCCTGGTCCATGAGCGCGACCACGGCCTGGCCGCGCCGGGCGCTGTCCGTCCAGGCATCGCCCAGCACGGCCATGACGCGGCGTGGGCCGCCCTGGTCGTCCTGCACGGGGGCGGCGCCGGAGGGTGGCGACTGTGCCGCCTCGGGCTGGGCCTGGTTGCGGTCCCACCAGGCACGGGCCTCGCTGGCGGCACCGGTGGCCGCGTTGGTGGCCGTGCTGGCTGCGCTGCGGCCGGCCTCCAGCGCCTGCTGGCCGGCCGTGGCGGCGCCCGAGGCCCGCTGCACGGTGTCGGCAGCCTGGCCGATGGCGCCCAGGTCCAGCGCCTGCGCGGCCGGGGCGGCCAGCAGCGCGGCGGCAATCACTGCCGTGGTGGCGCGTGGAAGACGGCGCCCGCTCATGCGGGCTCCGCAGCGCGGGTGCGCACGTCCAGCGTGAAGTCGTCGCCGCTGGCGCCGGCGTGCAGGCTTTGCAGTTCCTGGCCTTCCACGGTGGCCTGCAGGAAGTGGGTGGCCATGCGCGGCAGCAGGTTCTGGGTGAGGATGCCATCCACCATGCGCGCACCGGACTCGACCTCGCTGCAGCGGCGGCGCACCAGGTCCACGGCGGCTTCGTCGAAGCTGAACTGCGCACCGTGGCGTTCCTCGATGCGCCGCTGTATGCGCAGCATCTGCAGCCGGATGATCTGCTCCAGCATGGCGTCGGAGATGGGGTAGTAGGGCACGACGGTCAGGCGGCCCAGCAGCGCGGCCGGGAAGGTCTGCAGCAGCGGCTGGCGCACGGCCTGGGCCAGGCCTTCCGGTGTGGGCGCCAGGTCCGGGTCGCGGCACATGTTGGCGATCAGGTCCGAGCCCACGTTGGAGGTCAGGATGATGACGGTGTTCTTGAAGTCGATGTAGCGGCCCTCGCCGTCTTCCATCCAGCCCTTGTCGAAGACCTGGAAGAACATCTCGTGCACGTCGGAGTGGGCCTTCTCGATTTCATCGAGCAGGACCACGCTGTAGGGGCGGCGGCGCACGGCCTCGGTGAGCACGCCGCCTTCGCCGTAGCCCACGTAGCCCGGTGGCGCGCCCTTGAGGGTGGAGACGGTGTGCGCCTCCTGGAACTCGCTCATGTTGATGGTGATGAGGTTTTGCTCGCCGCCATACAGGGCTTCGGCCAGGGACAGCGCCGTCTCGGTCTTGCCCACGCCCGAGGGGCCGGCCAGCAGGAACACGCCGATGGGCTTGCCCGGGTCGTCCAGCCGCGCGCGCGATGTCTGGATGCGGCGCGTGATGGCCTCCAGGCCGTGGCGCTGGCCGATGACGCGCTTCTCCAGCGTGTCTGCCAGCGAGAGCACGGACTGCACCTCGTCACGCACCATGCGGCCAACGGGAATGCCGGTCCACTCGGCCACGACGGCGGCGACCACGCCGGCATCGACCACGGGCTGCAGCAGCGGGGCATCGCCCTGCAGCTCGGCGAGCTGGCGGCGCAGCGCTTCCAGCGCGGCCACGCTGGGGGGCTCGGCAGGTTCGGTTGCGGTGGCTTCGGCGGCCGTTTCCGGTGCCGCAGCGGACGGGTCTGTGGCGGCGCTGGTGGAGAAGACGGGCGGCTTCAGGCCCATGAGGGCGGCCTCGGTTTCCAGGATGCGGCGGGCCAGCGCGCTTTCCTGGCCAAAGCGCTCGGCCAGCGTGGCCTGGCGCTCGCGCAGGCTGGCCAGGTCGGTTTCCAGCGCCTGCAGGCGCTCGGCCGTGGGCAGGCCGAGGGCGGCCTCGCGCAGCAGCACCTCCTGCTCCACGCCCAGGGCCTCGATGCGGCGCTGCACGGCTTCCAGCTGGGCGGGTGTGGCATGCAGGGCCATGGCCACGCGCGAGCAGGCCGTGTCCAGCAGGCTGACGGCCTTGTCGGGCAGCTGGCGCGAGGGAATGTAGCGGTGCGACAGGCTGACGGCCGCGGCCACCGCGTCGGCCGCAATGCGCACCTGGTGGTGGTTTTCCAGCTTGGCGGCCACGCCGCGCAGCATGTCCACGGCGCGGGGCTCGTCGGGCTCGTGCACCTGAACGAGCTGGAAGCGGCGGGTCAGGGCCGGGTCTTTTTCGATGTATTTCTTGTACTCGGCCCAGGTGGTGGCGCCGATGGTGCGCAGCGTGCCGCGCGCCAGGGCGGGCTTGAGCAGGTTGGCGGCATCGCCCGTGCCGGCCTGGCCGCCCGCGCCCACCAGGGTGTGGACTTCGTCGATGAAGAGCACGATGGGCGTGGTGCTGGACTGCACGGCGTCCAGCAGGCCGCGCAGGCGGTTCTCGAACTCGCCCTTCATGCTGGCGCCGGCCTGCAGCAGGCCCACGTCCAGCACGCGCAGCTCCACGCCCTGCAGCGGCGGCGGCACATCGCCCTGGGCGATGCGCAGGGCCAGGCCTTCGACCACGGCGGTCTTGCCCACGCCGGCCTCGCCCACCAGGATGGGGTTGTTCTGGCGGCGGCGCAGCAGGATGTCCACCATCTGGCGCACTTCGTCGTCGCGGCCCGTGACCGGGTCCAGTTCGCCCGCCTTGGCGCGGGCCGTCAGGTCCACGGTGTATTGCTGCAGCGCGCCGCCCTGGCCGGGCGCGGTGCCCGTGGCCTGGCTGGCTTCGCCCGGCGTGCCTTCCAGCCCGCTGCCATCGGCCGCGCGCATGCGTGCCTCGGGCGAGTCGGGCAGCAGGCGGGCGAAGGCGTCGCTGAGCGCGGGCTCGGAGATCTTGTCGAATTCGCGCGAGATGGAGCGCAGCTCATTGGCCAGCGAGCGCGTGCGCACCATGCCCGACAGTAGATAGGCGCTGCGGATCTGGCTGTCGTTGAACATCAGCGTGGCATAGACCCAGCCGCGCTCGATGGCGGTCTCTATGTGCTCGGAGAAGTCGCTGATCGAGGTGGCGCCCCGCGGCAACTGGTCCAGGCGGCGCAGCACATCGGCGGCCAGGCGGTCGGAGGCGATGTCGAAGTGGCGCAGGATGCGTATCAGGTCGCAATCGTTTTCCTGCAGCAGCTGGTGCAGCCAGTGCACCAGCTCCACATAGGGATTGCCGCGCAGCTTGCAGAACACGGTGGCGCCTTCCAGCGACTTGAACAGCAGCGGGTTGAGCTTGCCGAAGAGGGATTGGCGGCTGATTTCTGTCATGGGTCTTGGGTGCTTAAAAAGAAGGGATAAATGGGCGGTCGGAATTGCCGGCTAGCGGCGGGGGCGGACTTCGACCTTGCGGCCCTTGGCCTGGCACTGCGCCAGCAGCCGGTCGACCCAGGCGCGTTCGACGAGGAAGCTGCTGCCGGTGATTTCCTGCGCCGTTTCACGGACGTCGTTGGCGAGGTGGATGGTCTTGGCTTCAGACAAAGCATCGCCATCCCATTGCGCTTCATCCGGCGATGGTTTGGCGGTGAAGCGGCGCTGCCCCAGATTGGCGATCTGGCCGCCTTCGAGCCAGACCATCCAGACCGACGATCGCGCAGGGACTGCGCTGCGGTTGTGCTGTTGCACGAAGCAAAAGCGCTGGCGGGCTGCAGGCTTTCCGGGGCCAGTCGATGCCTGGCGGCTCTTCAAATGGATACGCAGGGCGACTGGAGAAGGAACCAGGGATTGCGCCGGACGCGAGAAATCGGAGGCCCGCCCGCTTTCAGGCGCTGCCAGCAAAGGCAGGGCCGATCCCGCCAGGGTGGCCAGCAGACACCTTGCGAGCAGGCGACGGCCTTGCCTGAAGCGGCATGGCCCGGGGAAGCGGTTGCGTCCGATATGCGGCATGCGGCTATCGGGCAGGAGCCACTTTGATGGTGCGGCCCTTGGCCTTGCACTGCGCCAGCAGTCTGTTCACCCACGCGCGTTCGACGAGAAAGCTGCTGCCGTAGATTTCCTCTGCCGTTTCACGGACGTCTGTGGCGAGGTGGATGGACTTGCTTCGTGCCAAGCCTTGGCCGTCTTCTTCGGCCTCTTGCGCCGTCGCGTGGACCTGGGCCGGCAGCCGACCCAGATTGAGAATCTCGCCGCCGTCTTGCCAGATCATCCAGACGAAGGGTCCTGGATCTTCAGGTGGCGTGGAGCGCTGCTGGACAAAGCAAAAGTGCTGGGGCCTCCCCGCCATGGATGTGCCTGCACGCCTTTCCTTGAGCTGAAGGTAGGCGCGCAGCACGGTGGGCGAGGGGATGCTTGCCTTGCTGGGGCGCGAAAAGTCGGCGGGAACGGGATCTCGGGGTGCTGCTGGTGTTGGCGTAGCGGTGGCGTTGTCTGCCGCTTCAGATGTATGGGCAGGCGCGGAGACAGACAGAGCCAGCGTGGCCACTAGACATGCAGTCCATCGTATGCGGCAGGCGGGTAGCCAGGTACTTTTGGGTTGTGGCATGGGCATGGTGTCGGGAGTTGGTGGGACAGGGTCTTCAGTCCTGCTTGCGCAGTCGGGCATGCGTGTAGAAGGTGTTGCCCATGAGCGTGGCGTGCACCTTGAAATCCGGACCGGGCGAACCACTGCCTTCCGATCGCCAGGCATACAGGCCGGTGCTTGTGGGATCCGCAGCGAGCGGTTCGGAGGCAACAGTGATGGCCGCTTGTACAAACTGCTGGTACGCCGTCCGCTTGCCATGCAGGCCGTTGTTGGCGATCTGCAGGTAGTCCGTGAGGTTTTCCTGCATGTTTTGGTTCAGCGTGGGATAGGTCGGAAAGCCATGGAACTGCACCATGCCTCGGTCGTTGGCCTTGATGATGTCGGCGATGGTGGTTGCACCGCGGGCCATGAACTCCTCGGGCTTGCCGCTCTTGAGCCGGTTCTCGATGACGCGGCGCATCCAGCGCATGGACGTCAGGACGTCGGAAGCTTTCCATGCGACGTTTCGGGGGGCGCCGTCTGGCGAGAAGTTCTCGGCCAGCAGCAGGCGTACCAGCATCCCCTCCGTCGTCTTCTCCGCGGGCAGCGAAATGCTCTTCTCCACCTGCACGGTGATGGCTGCGGGCATGACGCTGAGCCCGGTTCCCTGCACCGCCACGATGCTGAGCTTGGTGAGCCCGGGCTGCTGCGCCACGAAGTCAAATTGCCAGCTGTCGGCGCGGGCGTTGTGTACGGGGGGCTGGGCCGCAAGAATGCTGGGCGCATCGATCCTGGTGCCCAGCTTGTAGGTCTTTGCGACGGCCTCGATCTTGACGCGCAGGCGGTTGCCTTCGACCAGTGTCAGCGTGGAAGGGACCGGTGCGTTGTGCGGGAACTTGATCTGTACGGTGGGCATGTGTGCGAGCAGGGAAGTGGTGATTCAGTGGTTCGGGGATTCAGTGGTTCGAGGGCTGGGGCCGGGGCGCCGGCCGCGCACGGGCTGGCGGCGCTGGCGCAGCCAGGCTTCGGGGTCCAGGCGGAAGTCGCGCGCGTCCTGGGCGGGCTCGGCATGGGTGAGCCAGGTGGTCCAGCCCAGCTGGGTACTGCTGCCCAGTCGGGCGGCGGGCACTTCCTGGCGGCGCAGCACCAGCACGTAGTCCCAGGCGAATTCGATGCCCAGGTAGTTGCGCACCCAGTCCACCAGGGTCTGGAACAGTGCGGCCTGGGGCAGCAGCTGCCGGTATTGCTCCAGGCCCAGCGGGCCGAGCACCAGGCGGAACTTGCTTTGTGCATCGGGCACGCGCGAGCCCACGACGGCGTCCACGCCCAGGCGCGAGTTGCAGGGGCGGCCCTGCAGCCGGGTCTGCTGCTCGGGCTCCAGCTCCAGGTGGTGCAGGCAGTTTTCTTCCAGTTTCACGGGAATCTGGAAGTAGTGCGACAGGGCCTGGCACAGGCCTTCGGGGTTGCGCGTCCCGCGGGTCAGATGTCCGGCCATGAAGCGCTTGGCGTGGTCGGGCACGTCGTCGCGCGCGCGCTGGCTGGGCAGGCCGGCGCCTATGAAACTGTCTATGTAGCGGCCAAAGGGGTCTTCGCCCGGGCGGTCCAGCGATGCGGTGGGCTGTGCGTCCGACCAGGCGCGGAACAGCAGCAGCAGCATGCGGTGGTGAAAGATGTCGGAAAAGCGTGCCAGTGTGGCGTCGTCATGCTGGCGCAGGCGCTCGCGCACGTACTCGGTGATGTGCGTGGGCAGCGGGCCGTTGGGGCCGTAGAGGCCGAAGTTCCAGACCGTCATGCGCTCGGGCTCGCCGGCGCGCGAGGGCAGGATTTCTGCAATGGTGGCGGGGGCGAAGGCCAGCGACGGGTCCTGGCCCAGGCGCAGCGGCTCGTCCTTGGGGCGCGTGGCCTGGCCCAGGCGCGGCAGCGCGGGATGGCGTGCCTGCAGGTAGCGCAGGCTGTGCATCAGGTCGAACTGGTAGGGCTTGGCGCTCAGGCGCTGCCAGAACAGGCGCGCCCGAGCGTCGTCGGGCCCGGCGGCCTGCACGGGCGCACGCGCGGGCGCCGGCACTGGAGCCGGAGCCGGAGCCGGAGCCGGAGCCGGAGCCGCAGACTGGGGGTGTTCCGGTTCGGGCAGCGGGGCGTGGGCGGCGTTGCTCATATGCCGGGCCTTTGTCCGGGGCGCGGAGTCCAGCGCGCGACGGGGCCGCGCTGGCGCGAGTGCAGCTGCAGCTCGGTGAAGCTGTTGACGCCCACATGGCGGGCGAAGAATCGCTCCAGCACATTGGACAGGGGCCAGGGGCTGACGCCGGCCATGGCCGGCTCGTCCACGCTCAGGTGTACGCCCACGCCGCGGCCGTAGACCAGTTGGCGGTGCTGGGGCAGGCGGCGCGTGATGGGTTCGATGCGCATGCCCTGGATGGCGGCGATCTGCCCGGCCAGCTGGTGGTTGCCCAGGTCCAGGTACAGGCGCAGCAGCTCCTGCAGCGTGGCCGCGCCTTCCTCGTCGGACAGATCGGTCATGGCCAGGTAGTTCAGGCTCAGGTGGGAGATCAATCGCCAGGTCAGGCCTCCGTCGGCCACGGCGGGGATGGGCGCGCTGGGGCCGGCGATGGCGCGGGCCCATTCCACGGGCGCCGATTCCTGCAGCGCAAAGTCGCCGCCCGGCTGGTTGACGCGCATGAGCAGGGGCAGGTCGCGGTTGGTGCACAGGGTGTGCATGGACAGCTGCTTGAGGTCGTCGGAGAACGGGGCCTCGCGCTGGTCCACCAGGGAGATGAAGACTTCCGAGCCCAGGTACTGCGTGCGCGGGCCGCTGCGCAGGCTGCGCTCGGAAAACAGCCGGGGCTCGCGCCGCGTGGTGAAGTAGGCCTGCTCGGTGGAGTGCAGGCCGTGCGTGGATGCGTACAGCGGCGCGAATTCGCGGTCCTGGGTCTTGCCTTCGTGGTGGCCGGTGACGGCCTGCACGCCGTAGACCTCGAAGTCCAGCGGCCGCGTGCGGTCGGGGATGACGTGGTACTCGTGCACGTTGGAGGCCACATGCAGGCGGTCCGCCGTGTACTCGAACAGGTTGATGGCCGGAATGCAGTGCATCAGCAGCTTGGCCGCGTCGACCTGCGGCTCCAGCGTGGGCGCGGCGCGGCGCAGCAGCACGGTGATGCCCACGCCGTCATGGGCAATGCGGCGCATGCTGCGCGACAGGCCGTTGATCGAGAAGAACCGCTGCCGCGCGGGAAACGCAAAGTACTCGTGCAGCAGACGGTGGCCCTGGAAGGCGCGGTGCGAATAGGGAATCAGCGCCTGCTCGCTGTCATGGCCTTCGGCGCGCAGTGCATCGGGCTGGAGCACGTCCCAGACCTGGCGCGGGTCCTGCGGGTGGTGCACCACGATGGCCAGCGTCTGCGTGTGGATGAGCTCCTGCAGGTGGGAGGCGACGACATCGCCCGCATGGATGTAGACCCACAGCTGGTCCATCGCCAGCTGCATGCACTGCGAGGCGTCCAGCGTGGCCAACTGCAGGCGCAGGTGGCCGCCGGCCTCGCCCAGCTGGGGCACCAGCGCATGGGGCAGGTCCAGCGCCGGGCCGCCCAGGCGCGCCTGGCGTATCTCCAGCGGCCACAGCGTCAGCGGCCCGCCGGTGCGGAATTCGCAGATGGTCTGCTCTTCCTGTGACTTGTGGGTGCGCAGCACGCTGCCAGAGGGCAGGGTGAAGCCGTCCACGAGGTTGCCTTCCTTGGCGCTGGGCTTGAGCTGGACTACCACCATGGATGGCGTGGGCGCCAGGTAGTGGGGGCAGACCATCTCCATCATGCGCTGGGACAGGCGCGGAAACTCCGCATCCATCTTCAGCTGGATGCGCGCGCTCAGAAAGCTGAAGCCTTCCAGCAGGCGCTCCACATAGGGGTCGGCCACATCGGTGTCGTGCAGGGAAAGGCGGCCCGCCACCTTGGGGAAGGCGGCGGCGAACTCGGCGCCCAGCTCGCGCAGATAGGCCAGTTCGCGGTTGTAGTACTCGACGAGGCGGGGATTCATGGTGTGTGTGGCGGCGTCCGGGCTCAGGCCCTGAGGTTTTGCAGCGAGACCTGGCCGGTCTCCAGGTCCAGGCTGGTCTTGAGCAGCAGCTCCAGCGGATAGGGCATGGACCAGAACTGGCAGCGGATCTCGAACTGCAGCGTGTTGTGGTGGTTGAGCTGCTCGGTGGAGGCCAGCAGCGTCACGGCCAGCGTCTTGGGCAGGATGCGCGGCTCGAAGGCCAGGATGCTTTCGCGGATGCTGCGCTCCACATGGCTCCAGTCCAGCTCGGACAGCAGCTGGCCGGCCAGCGGCGGCATGCCGTAGTTGATGACCGAACGCTGCACATGCTCCAGCCCCTCCATCTCCACGTGGTCCCAGGCATCGCGCGCATTGAGCAGCCAGCCCAGGTCGCGCAGCAGGGCCTCGCGCAGGCGGGATTCGTTCACGAAGACCGCATCGGGCCGCTCGGTGCGCAGATGGGGCTCATGGTCGGTCAGCCGGTCCAGCAGGGCGGGCTGCAGCCGGTCCTTGGCTGCGGTCGCCTGGTTCTGGCGCGTGCGCAGCGTGGGCATGGGGTTGAGGGGACTGGGGCGCATGCAGGGTCCTCAGGAGCTGAAGTGGCTGGAAAGGGAGGGCAGGCTGGAGGACTCTTTCCCCCGCAGCGCCTGCTCATTCACCCATTCCCGGCTTTTGCCGCGCACGCACCATGCGGGGTTGCTGACCCAGTCGGTGAAGTACATGCTGGGATGGCCTTGAAGGATGTTGCAGCGCTCGTATCCCATCCGGGGCATGGCGTAGTGCTGCAGTGGCGCAACCACCAGAAAGGACACGGCAATGGAAAGCACATTGATGGCGAGGACGCCCATCAGTGCGTACTCCACCTTCTTGAGCACGGTCTTGCTGCAGGGAATGGCATTGGCGATGACCGCTGCAACCATCACCAGTGGGAAGGCCAGCGCTGTGATGGCCAGTGGCGACAGCGGCGTGATCCTGACGGCGGGCGCGCGATCGAGCAGGCCCCGGATGTCGGGCGCAATCTCTGCCAGCACCAGGTACGCATTGGCCGCGAGCAGGGCCATGCCAAGGGGGATGGCCCAGATGGCGTTCCTGCGGTTCTGGCGGACGCGGTCTTGCATGGAGTATTCGGTCCCTGTCACTTCTGGCGGTTGATGCTGCACAAGAGGCCGGTACTGCCGGGACCGGGCGCGCAGGCGATGTCGCCGTCGGGCTGCTGACCGTTGTCCTGGTTCAGCTTCTTCCATTCGGGCGACTGGGTGTTGACGCGGTACAGGCCCTGGGGCGTGTCATCGGTCAGGGATTTCAGGGCGGAAATCACCTTTTGCTTGATCTGCCATTTCTGGTCGGCTGCATTCAGCGCCATGCCTGTGACCAGCACGGCCACGGCCATGGCGGCCAGCGGGAGCACGGCCACGGCGGTGGCGCCAGCCACGGCAGCGCCTATGCCAAGGCCCACCATGGTGGCCAGGCCGGCCTTGACGGCCTCCACGCCAATGCCGCCGACCAGGTCGTGCATGGTCTTTTCGTCGTTGAACATGAAGTCCAGCGACTCGATGAGGCTGGAGACCACCACGCCCAGGATGAAGCCGCCCCTGGCCACGTTCTGCAGCCCGCGCATGCCCAGGCCCATCTGCACCATGCGCGGGTTGGAGGCCAGGTAGCGCGTGCCGCGCAGCAGGTGGCCGCGCAGGCCCGCATGGCCCCTGATGATGATGTAGGTGCCGCTGGACGTGGTCTTGACGTAGGAGCCCACGCCGGCCATGCCCAGGGCCTGCAGGGTTCTAGCGATCATGTAGGCATCCATGGAGCCCAGGGCCGCAGGCGCGACCCAGGGCTCGCCCACGTTGGGGCTCATCACCTTGGTCCAGTACTCGCCCAGCGGCGTCTGCGCCAGGATGGCGTGCAGCCGGGAGGCGAGCCGCGGGTCGATGCGTGCCTTGTCCGCGAGGATGCCCAGGTACTCCAGGGGCGTGAGCACCAGGACATCCAGCTGGCGCCTTTCCATCTCATCAGCGATGGACTTGGCGTAGTTGACTTGGAAGAGGGTGAAGGCAATCGATGCGGACATTGTGGGCAGGTGTCTGGTCTTGCGGGTGATGAAAAAGGGGCGGGGGATCAGGCAGCGGTGCTCAGCGTGAGCTGGCGCACCTGCAGCATGGGAAAGTCCTCGGAGTCGGTGACCCAGGTGCGTTGGCCGTGGCCGGCCACGTGGCCCGAGGATTCATCAGGATCGGAGGAGCCTGTGTCCAGCGGGCTCCACTGCGTGCGGCGCGACATGCGGACGGCATCGTCATCGCCGGGCGCCAGCGGATAGCGCGCAGGCATGAAGCCCTGCAGCGCGCCGCCCTCGCGCAGCGTGACCTCGCAGGGCAGCCAGATCAGGTCGCGCAGGTCCTGCACGGGCTCGAAGCCGATCTGTGCAATGGCGTCGAAGGGCAGCCAGTAGTAGCTGCCGTGGGCCAGCAGCTCGCAGACGGGGCCGAGGCGGGTATCGCTGTCGGCCAGCCATTCGAAGCGGTGCTCGCCCATGTGGCCTGCGGTGGCGGGCGCCTCGTCCAGGGCGCGGGCGCGCAGGTCCTGGGCAGCTGCTCCTTCATGGGCCAGGGCGTCGATCAGGCAGGCCAGCCATTGCGCGGGCTCGCCCATGAGAAAGGGCTTTTTCTTGCCGGCGAAGACCTCGGCGCGCAGCACTTCGCAGCGGATGGCCTCGCGGTAGGCGCGCGCCATGGGCTCGCACGACGGGTCGAGCTGGGCGCACAGCTGCAACTGCTCCAGCGCCTTTTGCCATTCGCCCAGCACGCACAGCAGCTGGAAGTAGTAGACGCGCAGGGGCGCCGAGGCCGGGGCCTGGCGGATCTGGTCCTTCAGGGCCTTGAGTTGCTCGTCCAGGGAAAGCTGTGAGGTGAAGCTGGGCAGGGGCATGGTGAAAACGCAGGAAAAAGAGAGGGGCGGGGTGCGGCTGCGCCCCGGTCAGTCGTCGTAGGAGCGGCAGCCCCAGCGCACGGCGTCGGGCGCCTCGCCGGCCACATGGCCGATGACGATGCGCGGTGGCGTCTCGTCCAGGCCTTTTCTGAGCGGCATGGCGCGTGCGTACTGGGCGGGCAGTTCGCCGAAACCTTCCAGGTTCCAGCTGCTGCGCGCCTGTGGCCGGGCCTTGGTGCGCTGGACCAGCGCCTGCAGGCTGCCCGTGGCGCGCGCCGCGACAATGCTGCCGCTGCCGCCGCGCACGGTGATGGAGGACACCTGCGTTCCATCGATCTCCAACGGCGTGGCAAACAGATAAAGCAGGTCCAGGCTTTCGCCGGGCGCGCGGTCCACCACGGTCACGCCCTGGGCGCGCAGGCGCTGGGCCAGCGCTTCGTCGCGGCCGTCGGGAAACTCGATGCGGCAATGCAGGGCGTCGGTGAACAGGGTGGTGATGTCCGCTGCCGTTGCTGTTGTCGTGACGGGGGCGGCCTGCACCGTGGCGCAGGCCGTGCCGGCCAGCAGCAGGGTGAAAAAAGCTTTGGAACAGGCGTTCATGGCGTGGCTCAATGGGCTCATCAGGGATGGCGGTAGATCTTGAAAGCGGGCTTGTGGGTGCGGTAGCCGGGCCCTGCCCAGAAGCCGTTCTGCTTGAAGTCCGAGATCCAGACGCTTCCGTCGAACATCTGCATGTGGCCGGCGGGCGATGAGGTGAAGCCCTGCATCACGGCCACATCGCCTTTCTTGTAGCCACCTTCGGGCATGGCGTCGTAGCGTGTGAAGCCGGCGGCCACCAGGCTGGTGCCGTAGTCCTTGGCATCGCGCGTGCGCTGTAGTGCGATGCCGCCAGCGCCGATCGCATCGCGCACATAGCGCGCGCAGTAGCCGGCCGAACTGGCGCGGGCATTGGTCTGCAGGGTGGCGACGGCGTTGTCTACATTCCAGGGCATGAAAAGCCTCTCTGAGTTGGGTCCTGGAGGGGAAAGCTTCTCCAGGCCTGTTTCTTGTTATGGGGCCTGGCCCTGGTGCGAGCGTGTCGGCACCAGGAGCCAGGTGGGCGGGCAGTCTTACTTCGCGCCCTGCTTCACGGAAGGCAGCTTGGACACCAGGCGCAGCGACACGGTCAGGCCTTCCAGCTGGTAGTGGGGGCGCAGGAAGAACTTGGAGGTGTAGTAGCCGGGGTTGCCCTCGACTTCCTGCACCTGCACCTCGGCGGCGGCCAGGGGCTTGCGGGCCTTGGTCTCCTGCGAGGAGTTGGCCGGGTCGCCGTCCACGTAGTTCATGATCCAGTCGTTGAGCCAGCGCTCCATGTCGGTGCGCTCGCGGAAGGAGCCGATCTTGTCGCGCACGATGCACTTGAGGTAGTGCGCGAAGCGGCAGCAGGCGAACATGTAGGGCAGGCGCGCCGACAGGTTGGCATTGGCCGTGGCGTCGGAGTCGTAGTACTCGGCGGGCTTGGCCAGCGACTGGGCGCCGATGAAGGCGGCCACGTCCGAGTTCTTGCGGTGCACCAGGGGCATGAAGCCGTTCTTGGCGAGCTCGGCCTCGCGGCGGTCGCTGATGGCGATTTCCGTGGGGCACTTCATGTCAACGCCGCCATCGTCGGTGGGGAAGGTGTGGGCCGGCAGGTTGTCCACCGCGCCGCCCGATTCCACGCCGCGGATGGAGGTGCACCAGCCGTAGTACTTGAACGAGCGGTTGATGTTGACCGCCATGGCGTAGGCCGAGTTGGCCCAGCAGTACTTGCCGTGGTCGCCGCTGTCGGTTTCTTCCTCGAAGTCGAATTCATCGACCGGGTTGGTGCGCGCGCCGTAGGGCAGGCGTGCCAGGAAGCGCGGCATGGCCAGGCCGATGTACTTGGCGTCGTCGGACTCGCGCAGGCTGCGCCAGGCGGCGTACTCGGTGTTGGTGAAGATCTTGGTCAGGTCGCGCGGGTTGGCCAGCTCCTGCCAGGATTCCATCTGCATGATGGCAGGCGCCGCGCCCGAGATGAAGGGGCAGTGGGCCGCTGCGGCCACCTTGGCCATTTCACCGAGCAGCTCCACGTCCGGCGGGCTGTGGTCGAAGTGGTAGTCGCCCACCAGGCAGCCGAAGGGCTCGCCGCCGAACTGGCCGTACTCCTCTTCGTACACCTTCTTGAAGACGGGGCTCTGGTCCCAGCCCACGCCCTTGAAGCGGCGCATATTGCGGTGCAGCTCCTTCTTGGAGATGTTCATGACGCGGATCTTGAGCATCTCGTCCACCTCGGTGTTGGTCACCAGGTGGTGCAGACCGCGCCAGGCGCCTTCGAGCTTCTGGTAGTCGTCGTGGTGGATGATGCGGTTGATCTGCTCGGACAGCTTGCGGTCGATCTCGGCAATGATGGCCTGCACCGTCTGGTAGGCATCGTTGGACAGCGTGATCGCCGAGCCCAGGGCCTGCTGGGCCAGCGTCTGCACGGCCGCTTCCACGGCTTCGCGGGCCTGGTCGGTCTTGGGCTTGAATTCCTTTTGCAGCAGGCTGCCGAATTCGCTGCCGGCCAGCGCCTGGGTCGATTGTTCGAGTTGGGTTGCGGTATTCATGACGTGCTTGCCTTCCTGATGTGCTGCCTCAAGCCTCGGATGCAGGGCCCGAGGCCTGCGGGGCAGTGATGTTAGGCGCGGCGGCCAGCGACTTGAGCAGCGCAGGGTCCTTGAGCACCTTGCCGATCAGCTCTTCGGCGCCCTGCTTGCCGTCCATGTAGGACAGCAGGTTGTGCAGCTGGGTACGGGCCTCCAGCAGCGAGTTGAGCGCGCCCACGCGCCGCGCGATGGCGGCGGGGGAGAAGTCCTCCATGCTCTCGAAGCTCAGGTCGATGTTGAGCTTGCCCTCGCCCGTCAGCGTGTTGTCCACCTGGAAGGCGACGCGGGGCTTGATGGACTTCATGCGCGCATCGAAGTTGTCGATGTCGATTTCCAGGAACTTGCGGTCGGCGATTTCGGGCAGCGGATCGACGGGCTTGCCCGACAGATCGGCCAGCACGCCCATCACGAAGGGGATCTGCACCTTCTTTTCCGAGCCGTAGATCTCGACGTCGTACTCGATCTGCACGCGCGGCGCACGGTTGCGCGCGATGAATTTCTGACCACTCTTGCCGGTTTTGGTGAGCGACATGCGGGTGTTCCTTTCAAGAAAAAAATGGGTCGCAGAAGTAAAAAGCCTGGAGTCCCGCCTTGCGGCGGACCGAAGGGCTGAGGGCGCAAGAGGCCGTGTGGAAACAGGGGGACGGGGTGGGTGTCATGGGGCAGCCAGCTCCTTGAAAGCGAAGTCCGGGTCCAGCAGGTCCGTGCATTCCTCGCAGTAGAGGTAGGCGATGGAGCGCTTGTTCTCCGCCGTCCCCCAGCCCGTGCCGCTGTCGATGGTCAGGTTGACCTGGCGGCCGCCCTTGAAGCGCACGACGGCACGGGCACTGCAGCTACCGGTTTCATAGGCATGCGCGTAATTGAACTGGCTGCTGGGCTTGGCGTGGCGCAGGAAGTAGCGCGCGCGCTTTTCGTCAATGCGCAGTGAATCGCAATGGATGCTGGGGTCTTCGCTTTTGGCGGTGCCATCGCGGATCGTGATGCGCTCGATGGCGTTTGCAGGCCGTGCACCGGCATCTGCGAAGGCTGGCGTCGAGAGACCCACGCCCAGGGCCATGAAACAGCATTTGGCCTTCATGTCTGCTGCTCCTGCAGGTGGGCGCCCGTGATCACCTCCACCTGGGCCAGGCTGTCGGGGGACAGTTCGCGCAGGATGTCCATGAAGCCCATGCGCATGAAGCGGGCGGCACGGCGGATGAGCAGGGGGGCGGGGTTGGAGGGCTCGGTGCGCTCCACGAAGGCGGCGATCTCCAGCAACTGGGCAATCGCCTGTTCGCGGTTGCGCGCCGGGGCGGGTGCCGAGCCTGGCGCGGGGTGGGCCACCGTGCCGCCCTCTGTGCCGGTTTGTGCGGCCGGATCGGCTTCGGCGGCCGTGTCGGCATCGCCTGTGGACTGGGGCTGCCATTGCTTGAGGGCCAGCAGCAGCTGGCGCAGGCCGTCGAGCTCGGGCTGCTGGTGGCTGGGCAGGTGCTGTTCGCAGCAGGCGCGGATCTGGTCGAGTTCCTGCAGCGCAGGGGTGACGGCCAGCAGGGTTTCGTGGCCCTCGGCATGCGCGCGGGCCGAGGCCATGCGCAATTCGTCGGCGGTCAGGTGCGGCAGGTCCTCGGGCACGTTGCCCCTGGCCATCAGTTCGGCGTCGCGCACGCTGATCTGGCCCAGCGCGCCGCGAAGGAAGTCGGCGTTGCGCAGGTCACGCACAAAGCCTGTCACGTCCGACAGGGTGCCCAGGGCGTTCATGCGCATGAAGTAGTCGTCACCGTCTTCGGGCAGGGGGTGGACATGCTCCCAGTGGCGCTCCAGCAGGGCGCCGCACAGCTGCAGGCCCTGCAGCGTGCCGGGCAGGCCGTGCAGGATGGTCCAGGCACGGCACAGCAGCACGGCCACGCGCAGGTCCTTGGTGCGCTGCATCAGGGCCGAGGCCTGGCGCTCCACGTCGCGCCAGTCCGGTGGCTCGGCGGGGATGACGGTGTCGCCGAACTGCTGTTCTACCTTGCCCTGGGCAGCGCTTTCCATGGCCTGGAAATCGTTGTCATAGGTAAGGTCCGGGCCGCAGGGCGGCTCGGCGGCGGTCTCGGTCAGCAGGTCCTGGATATTGGCCATGGGCGGGTCGGTGTTGCTTGGGTATGGTGTGGAGTGGACGGTGCGATCTGGACGAACTCAGGCGCCCTTGAACAGCCGGGTGAACAGGCGGCGGTGCAGCACTTCGTGCTGGACCACTTCGTCAGGGGCGTGGCGCGGCGTGGCCGAGATCCACCAGACGGAGGTGGTGGAGCCCGGGCGCATGCAGGCGCGCCAGTCCATGCGCGGCAGGCGCGCGGCGTTGCCTTGCGAGGCGCCCATGTCAAGGTCCGCCAGCAGGCTGTGGATGGAGGCGCTGTCCGGCGCGCGGCCGTCCTGCTGGAACGGCCATTGCAGGGTGGCCAGCCGCTCATCGAGCTGCTGGGCCGACAGGGGCAGGCGCCGGGCGTCGATGAGCGCATCGCGTGCGCCGCTCAGAAAGCGTTCGATGTCCTGGTCCGACGCCGGCATGCCGGAGCTGCCGTCCACCGTGGCCATGATGGCCAGCGGAAAGAGCCGGCCGATGCGGTCGGAGCTGGGCCCGATCACGCCCACCATGGGCTGGCCCAGGATGGAGGCGGGGCACAGGAAGAACCACAGCGGCGAGTGCACGAAGCGCGTGGACCAGTTGTCGGCCGCATCGCTGCGCAGCTGGTCCATGCCGTTGCGCAGCCACTCGTCCCAGCGCATGGTCAGTGCGTGGGGCATGCGCCGGCCGACGAAATCGCCCTGGCTTGGCAGCTTGCCCCACCAGGCGGCGCAGGGTCGCTGGAGGGTCATGGCGTTCACAGCCGGTCCGGACATTCGAATTCCTCCATGGCCTTGAGCCGGAATGGGTTGAGGACGCTGCTGGTGGTGACTTCCATGCGCAGCTTGCGTCCGTCGATGGTGAAGATGGCCGTGAAACGCTCGGGCGAGTTGCCCGGCAGGATCTGGGCACGGTCGAACAGGCGGTGCAGCGCCCAGGGGCCTTCGGTCACGATGCCGGTGTTCTGGGCGCCGGCGGCCGTGATCTGCAGCCGGGCCTGGCCGGTGCCGCGCGTGCCCGGCCAGGAGACGGCCTTGGGGATTTGCGGGCCGTGCTGGTAGCGCACGATTTCGCCGTCCACGTCCAGCACCATCTGGGAGATGGAGGCGTCCATGTCCAGCGGCTTGATCTCCAGCCGGATGCCGGGCGTGTTGCCGCCTGCGCGGAAGAACACGTCGCGGATGGAGGCCGCGCGCTGGAAGGCGGCCAGCGAGGCAGAGCCCCCCACCGGCGTGCCGTCCACACCCTGCTTGAAGGTCCAGGGCACGGTGGAGATGTCCACCATGGTCTGCAGCTGGGTGCGGAAGAACTCGTCCATGGTGCCGCCGGTGGCGAACAGGCGGGCGAAGTCGTCCGTGGTCACGTCGCGCGTGGCGCTGCGCGTGAAGGGGTAGCGGCCCAGGATGGCACGGCGGCAGAAGTCGCCGATGGTGGCGTTGAGGTTGCCGCCCAGCGTGCTGCGCACGCTGCTTCCCACGAAGGACGAGGTGGACGTGGCCAGGGCCTCGTACATGCTGTTGAGCGGAGGCGGCACGCGCTTGGCTTCCGAGCGCACCTTCTCCAGCGTGCCGCTCAGCGAGGGAGGCACGCCGCCGCCCTGGATCACCTGCTGGCGCGCCGAGGCGATGACGGCCGCCGCTTCGTTGAGCACCTGCAGGCTGGCGGTGATGGGCGCCGGGCCCGAGCCGTTGCTGGTGGCAAGGCGCCGGTACTCGCGGAAGCGGAAGTCCACGATGTCGGCCTCCAGCGTGCCGGTGGCCAGCATGCCGCCCACGTTCAGCGGCTTGCCGGTCAGGCGGCTGAGCTGGTGCTGTTCCTCGCGGATGCGCTGCAGTTTCTCGCCCAGCCAGCTGCTGGTGCTGCCGGAGCTGCCGCCTTCCTGCTGGTCCGGGCGGCGGGCCAGCGTGGTCTCGCGGGCCACGGCGCGGATGAACTGCTCCAGGCTGGAGTTGGCGGACGAGTACAGGCGGGCCTGCTCGCCGGCCTGCTCCAGCGAGGCCGTGCGTATGGGGCGGATGTCGGCCAGGAAGGTTTCCCACAGGCGCGCGTACTCCATCAGGTACAGGCGCTTGACCTCGTTGGCCAGCTGGCCCGTCAGCACTTCCTGGGCCACGCTGCGCCGGCCTTCGGCCTGGCCCAGCACCCAGGTTTCCTCCTTGGCCAGCAAGGTGGTGACCTTGGGCAGCTCGTGCAGGAAGAGGCCGTGGTAGCCGTCATAGGTGAACAGGCCGCTGATGCCCTGGGTGAGCGGCTTGCCGCTGGCACGCGCAAAGACCTGGGGCGCCTCGGGACCGCTGGCACGCACCACGCTGAAGTCGGGCGGCAGCTTGTCGCCGGTGTTCAGCAGCTGCTTGAGGCGGCTGTAGGCGCGCTGGGCGGGCGACATCTGGGCCAGGCGCTGGCGCACCTCGGCGACCAGGTTGGCGTCGATGGGCTGGGCGGAGACCACCACGCGGCCGTCGATGAGGCGGTCCAGGTGTTCGGACAGCTGGTCCACCAGGCCGGCCTGCACCAGATGCTGGGGCAGGGTGTTTTCCCAATCGCTGCGCAGCCAGGCCTTGACGAAGGTGGCGTCGAAGTGGTCGGGCTCGTAGAGCATGAGATAGGCCTTGAGCGTTTCGTAGCTGGCCTCGGGGCTGCCGGTGCTGACCTGGCGCAGCGAGCGCGCGACATGGCTGCTCAGGCGCGGCAGCCAGGCGTCTTCCAGCAGGCGCAGGTAGGTGGCGTGGGCGGCCGTCTGCACCTTGGGCACCTGCAGCAGGCCCCAGCGCCAGCCCAGCGGGGCCGATTCCTCGAAGCGGCTGCTCTGCGCCACGCGCGCCGCGTGGTTGAGCATGGGCACCAGGGCGACCACGTTGTCGGGGTCGGTGGCCTTGGATTCCTCCACGGCCTGGCGCAGCGTGCCGGCGTTGTCGGCCACTTCGTTCAGGTAGCGCTGGTTGTTCTCGTAGCTCAGCGTCCAGGCCAGGGCCGCGCCGCCCAGGGCCAGCAGCAGGGCGCACAGGCCGGCGGCCTGCATCAGGCGCAGCTGGCGCTCTTTCTTGGCGTTGCGCCCGGTCAGGCCGGACTCGTTGAACATCACGTCCTTGAACAGCGACTCCAGGAAGTAGCTGCGGCCCTGCTGCGGCACGGCATCGGCCGGCAGGCGGCCACGCAGCGCAAAGCGGCGCGACAGGGCTGACATCACGCGGTCGAAGGGCATGCCCTCCTGCGTGCCACTGGTGAAGTAGACGCCGCGCAGCAGCGGCTTTTCCTTGAAGCGCGAGGCGGAGAACGCCGCATCCAGCGTGTCGCGCACCACGTCCTTGAGGCCGGCAAACTGCTGGGGCAGTGCGTAGAGCAGGCTGCGGCGCGCAAGGTCGGGCTCGGTCATCAGCCGCTGTGGCAGCAGGCGGTTGATCTGGGCGACCAAGGCGTCGAACTCCTCCATGTACAGGGCGCTGGCGGCCTGCGGGTCGCTGGCGGGCGAGCGCTGGGTCTTTTCGTCATAGGGATAGGTGAAGCCCCAGACCTGGGCGCGCTCCTCGCGGCTCATGGCCCCGAAGAACTCGTTGAAGCCCGCCAGCAGGTCGCTCTTGGTGACCAGTACGTAGACGGGGAAGCGGATGGTCAGCTCCTCGCACAGCTCGCTCAGGCGCAGGCCGATCAGCTGGGCCAGCTGGGCGCGCTCGGCGTCGCTGGCACTGAGCAGTTCCTGCACGCTGAGCGTGACGATCACGCCGTTGACGGGCTGGCGTCCGCGAAAGCGCTTGAGCAGCTGCATGAAGCCCTTCCAGGCTGCCTTGTCCTGCTCCGCATCGCTTTCCTGGGTGGTGTAGCGGCCGGCCGTGTCCAGCAGCACGGCCTGGTCGGTGAACCACCAGTCGCAGTTGCGCGTGCCGCCTATGCCGGGGATGGCACGCTTGCCGAACTGGGCCGCCAGCGGGAAGTCCAGCCCCGAGTTGATCAGGGCCGTGGTCTTGCCCGAACCCGGCGAGCCGATGATCAGGTACCAGGGCAGCTGGTAGATGTAGCGCTTGTTCCAGCGGCCGAACAGGCCGCCTTCGGTCTGGCCGAAGCGGGTCTTGCTCAGCGTGTCCAGGGCTTCCTTGAAGCGCGACTCCAGCTCGGCCACTTCCTCGGAGCCTGCTGCGGGCGTGCCGTCCGCCTCGCGCGGCGAGGTCAGGCGGGCCAGGCCGGTCATGAGGTGTTCGTTCATGCGCTGTGCGCGCCACCAGCGCAGCAGCAGGCGCAGGAACCAGAGGATGAACAGGCCGGCGATGATCCACCAGCGCACGGTGGGGCTGCCCAGCGGCTGGTAGGGCTGGATGAAGACGAGCGGGCCGACGAACCAGATGAGCAGGCTCAGGGCCACCAGGCCCAGAAGCTCCAGCATGTAGCGGTTGAACAGCCATGAGGCGATGCGACGGATCATGGGATCAGTTCCTGGTCTCGGGTGCGGCAGGCAGGGCCTGCAGTTGCTGGTCACGTTGCTGGGGCGCGACCAGCAGGACGATTTCCACCCGCCGGTTCAGCGCCCGGCCTTCTGCCGTGTTGTTGGGGGCGACGGGGTCGCTGTCGGCACGGCCCTCGGCATGCAGGCGCTGGCGGTCGCGCAGCGAGCCGCCCAGCATCTGGGACACGGCCTGGGCACGTTCCTGCGACAGGTTCCAGTTGGACGGGAAGCGCGCCGTGCGTATGGGCAGGTTGTCGGTGTAGCCGTTGACGACGACCTTGCCCGGCACTTCGTCCAGCGCCGCTGCCACGCGGTGGATGACCTGCACGTAGCGGGGCTTGACGACGGTGGCGGCCGGGTCGAACAGGCCGTCGCCGCGCAGGATGACGGTGCTGCGGTCGGCCTCGTCGCGCACGCTGACCAGGCCTTCGCGGATCTCGGGCTCCAGGAACTGGCGCAGCCGCGGCTTGAGCGTGGCGACGGTGGCGGCCGCCGAGGTGCGCGGGAAGCGGATCTCGTTGATGGCGGCGAACAGGTCGTCCGAACTGTTGGACAGCCGGTAGCTGAACCACAGGTAGATGAAGAACGCCAGCAGCAAGGTGATGGCCGCGGCCACCCACAGCGGCACCATGGCCCAGGGCGGCGAGGCCAGGCGCTGCACGCCACGCCAGTGCACGGACAGCAGGCTGCTGCGGTCGCCGCGCGTGGATTCGATGAGCTGCAGCAGGCGCGCCTTCAGCGTCTCCAGCTGGGCGCGGCCGTTGTCGATCACGCGGTAGCGGCCTTCAAAGCCCAGCATCACGCAGTAGTACAGCAGCTCGATCAGGTCGATGTGCTGGTGCGGCGTCTGCACCAGGCGGGCCAGCAGCTGGAAGAACTTCTCGCCGCCCCATGTTTCGTTGTGCAGGGCGACCAGCAGGCTGTGCTTGGGCCAGACGCCGGCACTGCCCCAGGGCGTCTGGGCGGCGGTTTCGTCCAGCACCGTGCAGATGCAGTAGCGTGCACCGATGATGGTTTCCATGGGCACGCCGCTGGCGCCTGCGCGCTGCTCGAACTCGCGGATGTGCTCGAGCAGCAGTTGTTGCAGCGCGCGCGGGTCCTCGTTGGTGACCATGGCGCGGATCTGGGGGATGAGGTTCAGCAGCCGGTTGGCGGCGGCCACCAGCGGGTTGCCGCCGCTGACCACGTCGGGCAGGTTGGAGCGCAGCGGCTCCTGGCCGGCAGGCGCGGGCGCGGCGCTGGCCGCGCCTTCGGCACGGCCCGTGTCGGCGTCGCCGCCCCAGGGCATTTGGTGGCTGATGTTGGAACTGTTCATGTCGGAAGATGCGTCGCGCCGTCAGCGGCGGATGGCCCAGAACTCCAGTTGCAGATCAGGGAATTCGCCGGAGACGTGCATGGCAAGGCCGCCGGAGCTTTGCAGCTGGTTCCACAGGTCGTGCGTGGTGTCCACCTCGAAATAGTTGTAGCCCGCGTGGTAGGGAATCTCGCGCGGGGCAATGGGCAGGGGCCGCAGCGTGACGCCGGGCAGGTGCAGGTTCACCAGGTCGCGTATGCGCTCCACGGGGCCCAGCTTGGTCTGGGTGGGAAAGTGGGTGCGCAGGAATTCCGGCGTGGTCTGGGCATGGGCGGCCAGCACGAAGTCGCAGGTGGTGAGCAGTTCGGTGGACGGGATCAGCGCCACGCGCACGCCGTACTGGCGGTCGTGCAGCGGGATCTGGATGGCGTTTTGCTCCAGCACCGAGGACAGGCTGCGCCGCAGCTCCAGCATCAGCGGCGGGAAGCTGCGCCGCAGGTCGTCATGGTCGTAGGCGGGCAGCACCTCGGGGCGGCGGCGCTCGTGGTCGAAGGTGGTCAGCTCGGCGGCCAGGCGCAGCAGTTCCTCGAACAGGCGCTCGGGGTGGATGCTGGCGGTGCGCACCCAGTGCTGGGCCGCGCCCGTCCAGTGATTGATGAGCTGCAGCAGCAGGAAGTCGCCGACCTCGCCGATGCCGCCGCGCTCGGGCTGGATCATGCGCTGGGCCAGCACTTCGCCGCGCTGGCGCAGCAGGCCGTGGATTTCCTTGCAGAAGGTGTTGAGCACCGAGCTGGGCCCGTTGTTGACCACGGTGGGGATGAAGCCGGGCTCCAGCAGCACGCCGCCGCTGGCCTGGCGCTCCACCACATGGGCCACAGGCAGGCTGACCCAGCCTTCGGTCAGTTCGTGGGCGGGGCGCAGGCTCAGGCGCAGCCGGCCCAGCTGCACCTCGGCGGGCTGGGCACCCACGTCGTTGCTGTCCGCCACTTCGGTCACGTCGCTGAGATAGCGCGCTGGGCTCTGGGAGCCTTCGCCAAAGGTCACTTCGCTGCCCGAGAAACGGCGCAGCGGCAGCGCCAGGTGGACCACCACGTCCTTGAAGTCCTTGCCGATGTCCAGCGGGGTGGGCGCCTCGTCGTCGCCCGGCAGCTGGAACGGCGTGCCGTCGGGCAGCACGCCGTGGGCCGAACGGATGCCCAGCTTGCCCATGCGCAGCAGATCGGTGTCCAGCTCCAGTTCCGAGAAGCCCCAGAAAAAGGGCTGCCCCGGCAGGCTGCGTGACTGCAGTTGCCGGAACAGGAAGCGCTCCTGCTGCTGGAAGTGCTGGGGCCGAAGGAACATGCCCTCGGCCCAGATGACTTTGCGTTGCCAGACCATGGTGGATAGATGTGCGTTTATTGGGATGCGGGTTGAATGCGGACGGTGACCTCTTCGCGGGTCAGGTGCACCTGGTAGCGCACGGGCTGCAGCTTTTCGGTGGAGCCCATGCCCCACCAGCGCCTGCGCAGCTCCACGGAGTTGGGCGCGACGGCCGAGGCGCGCCAGGTGCTGCGCTCCAGATCGCGGTAGGCGGCGAACAGGCCGAAGGCGCGCACATCGGGGTTGCCCTTGCGCTCTACGACCTGGCGCTGGCCGGGCGCGACCAGGAATTCCTCGCGCCGCACGAAGTCGCTGCCCAACTGGCCGTCGTCCTTGTCCTGCAGGTCGAAGAAGCCGGCGCGGTCGAAGGCGGCGGAGGCGCGCAGCTCGTAGATGCGCAGCAGCACGGGCTTGGGAATGCCTTCACGGTCCGGGTTGATGTCCATGTCCGCCACCACTTCGAAAATGGCGGTGGGCACGGCTGTGGGCGCCACTTCGGGCGCGCGGCTCAGGGGGTTGAGGGAGCCGCAGCCGGCCAGGCCGGTCACCACGGCAGTGCCCAGGCCCAAGGCGCCCAGCGTTTGCAGCGCCTGCCGGCGCCCCTGCGATCCCTGCGGTTCCTCTGATCTCCACATGGCTTCTCCTGTCTCGATGTCAGTCATTGGTTTCACGCGGGCAGATCCACACCGTCAGCGCACTGAGGTTGTCCTGGTGCGGATTGCCGCTGGATACGACGCGGCCGACCATGCGCTGTATCCATTCGTCGGGGCGTTGGCTGGCGGCCAGCAACTGCTCCATTTCCGACTCGTGCATGCCTTCCCACAGGCCGTCCGAGCACAGCAGGAAGACATCGCCAGGCTCCAGGGCCACGGCGTCGGCGCGGATGCTGGGCGGCACCTGGCCTTCGGCGCCAATGGCGCCGGCCAGCACGTTGCGGTTGGGCAGGCGGCGCGGGTCGTTCTCCTCGTACAGGCCGGCGTGCAGCAGCTGCTGCACCAGGCTGTGGTCTTCGGTGCGCAGGTGCATGCGGCCCGCGCGGAACCAGTACAGGCGCGAGTCGCCCCAGTGCGCCCACAGGGCCCGGCCCTGCTCGGGATCGATGCACAGCACCACCACGGTGGCGCTCATGTGCATGCGCGAGACCGAGGTGGACTGCTGGCCGCTGACGCGGTGCTCCGCCTGCGAAATCAGGGAGGCCAGGCTGGCGGGCGCGAACAGCGGGTTCTCCCGGAAGCCTTCCAGCACGGCCTGGACCGTGAGCTGGGCGGCGAGTTCGCCATGCCCATGCCCGCCTGCACCGTCGGCCAGCGTGCAGCACAGGCCGCCGGCGCCCAGGTCCATCAGGCCCATGGCGTCTTCGTTGCTGGAGCGCCTGCCGCTGTGGGAGGCGCTGGCCACCTGGATGCTGTAGCGGTGGCCGGCTCCGTCGAGGTAGGCGATCACGGCTGGCCTTTCACGGACTGCTCGGCGTTTTCGTAGGCCTCGACGAAGGTGCGGCCAGAGAAGGCCATCAGGTCGTCCTCGGCATGGCGGCGCAGCACGTCGAAGTTGTGCTTGTAGTCGTCCCACAGGGCGGCCTTGCGGCCATTGGTCAGCAGCTTGTCCAGCAGGCCGGGGTTGGTTTCTGTTCGGCGCTCCAGCTCGGTCGGATCGAACCGGGTCAGGGCCTCGGCATAGGCGGCGCGGATGCCGGCCATCAGGGCCAGCTGGTGCACATGCAGGTCCTGGAAGGCGTCCTGCATGGCAGGCAGCGGCTTCATGAAGCCCGGGAAGGTCTGGTGGACCATCTGCATGAGCACGCCCTCGGAATTGGGCAGGAACTTGAGCGGGTTGTTGGCGCCCGTGGCAATGATGGTCACGCCGGCGCGGAACTCGCGCTTGATCTCGGAGCGCGCGGCCAGCAGGTCGATGGTTCCCTGCACGGCAATGCGCAGGGCTTCGCCGAAAGTGCGCATGAATTCCGGTGTGACCTCGAAATGGGTCTTGGCCGGGTTCAGGCCTGCGCCCTCCATGAAGGCGGCGGCCAGTGCCTGCAGATCGGCGTTGGCGGCCGGCTGGGGCTGCACGGGAATATCGACAGGCGCGGCTGTGGAGGGCAGGGCGCCGATGGGGATGGCGGCGTCGCCCTGGCCGAGGATGCTGGAGGCCGCGGGGATATTGACGTTGATGCCTGTGTCAAGGGGGGCCGAGGCAGCGGCAACGGCAGCCCTGGCGACGGGCGCAACATGGGCAAGACCGGACTTGAAGAGGTCCAGATCCAGTCCATTGGTGGGCAGCAGACCGTCCAGCGCGGCCGGCTCGGCGGGGATCTGGGGCACGGGCGCCGGGGCAGGCGCGGCAACCGGAATGTCCTGTGCCTGCGCCGGCGCCTCTACCTGTACAGGAAGCTGCTCCTGCACTGCAGGAATCACGGTATCGATCACGGGCGGGAGTGCGGGCTGGGCCGGTGCTGCCGCCTCCTGCGGTGGCACCGGCTCTGCGGGCTGTGCATGCGACTGCATGCGCGGCAGATTGAAGGCCTGGCCCAGTTCGGAGCCCCGGCCCGAGGCCTGCTGCAGCGGCTGCGCATCGGGGGGCAGTCCACCCTGGTCGAACAGCGCAAGCGGGTCGAGCTTTTGGGATTGCTCGAAGCACGAAGGCAGGCCGGTATGGGAGGCATCATGCAAGGCCTCGGTGCTCAGGCCCTTGAGCGGCAGGGTGTGGACCATGCCGTCATGGCGCTGCTGTATCAGCTCGCCCGTGCCTTGCGATGGCAGGCCGGCCCAGCCTTCCTCCTGCTGGCGAGCTTGCTGGGGCGGCGGAGCAAAGGGGTCGAAATCATTGGGGATCAGCAGGGGGCGATGCTGCGGCTTGGCGGGCTGCGGCATGGCCAGTGCAGCCTGCTCGGGCGGAATGGCGCTCTCGATCGAAGGCACGGCAGGGGTCTGGATGGCATCCAGGCTCAGTGCCGTCAGGCCTTCCCAGGGATCGGCGATGCCGGGGGCGGCGGCAGGCAATATGTCTGCCAGCGGCGTTGCTTCCTGCAGCGGGGGCTGGGCAGCGACGGGAGGCGGGACGATCTGGGGCTGCGGGGCGGCTGTGGCGGGTGGGGCCGCTGCCTGCGTTGCTTGCGCGGCCTGCGCGTTTTGCGCGTTTTGCATTGCAGCCGAAGGCGGTGCCTCGAAAGGCGTGCCCGGCGCCACGGCGGCCAGGGTGTAGGCGCCGATACGGATGCGCGCGCCCAGGGGCAGGCCCACTTCCTGGCCCGAACGCACGGGCTGCTCTGCCACCCAGATGGGATCACGCTCGCTCAGGTTCGCAACAAAGGCTCCCTCGGAATCCAGCCTGACCATGGCGTGCACGCGCGCGACGGAAGCGTCCGGGTCCGAGATGATGAGCTTGTTCTGGCCACTGCGTCCGATCGTGCCGCCGGCCATGCCGAATACGGCATGCCAGTGGCGATCGACCGGAACGCCATCGTGGTCCACGACCCTGAGTTCGATTTTGTCCATGGAGTCTTAGGCTAGGCAGTTTTCAGGAAGCGTCGGAATGCCTCAGGAGGCTTTGCGCGCGGGCGCAGGGCGCTTGTTGCGCAGCGCGGCACGGGCGTTGTTGAACTCCCGGCCCCAGATGGGATGGCCCTTTTCGGCCTCGGTCAGCTGGAAGGTGGGGTCCAGGGCCAGGGCCATGTCGAAGTGCTGGCGGCAGGGCTTGCGGCGGCCTTCCACGCAGTGGCTGAAGGCGATGTACTTCAGCGCCTTGACCTGGCTGCTCATGGGCAGTTCCTGTGCGGTGGACAGGGGCGTCAGCGCCGTGATGGCGTCCTCATAGCGGCCGTCCACATAGAGCTGGATGGCTTCGACCAGCTCCTGCTCCTTGATCACCACGGGGTCCACGGGCTTGACGGGCTCCGGAGGCTGGACCACGGTCGGGGCCGGCTCGGGCTCCACGGGCTTGGGCGCGGTTTCACACGCGGCCAGGCCGAAGGCAACGGCCAGGGCAAGGGTCAGGCGCTGGATGGAGTGAGGAATATTCAGGGTCATGGACATGGTCAGCGGGCATCAAAGTCATGGGAAAGGGTCACCGACTGGCCGTCGGTGATGCGGATCACCTGCCGATAGCTCTCGAAGCCGGGATTGCGCAGCTCCACCGTGTGGGAGCCTGGCGCCAGCTTGAGCAGCACGACGGGAGGGGTGACGCCGGACGGCTTGCCGTTGATCAGCACGTTGGCCCAGGGGCTGACCCTCAGGCGCAGGTTGTGATCTGTCCGTGGCGTCTCAGACCGTGCGGCCAGTGCGGCGGAGCGCGCTGGAGCAAGGCCGGGTGTCAGGGCGGTGATCGAGGTGATCACGCGGCTGTTCAGTGCAAAGCCGCCGGCCGTGGGTGCCGCAGGCGCCGTGCGCAGCCGCTGCGCTGAAGGGCAGCGCTGGATCCAGCGGTCCTGGGCGCGGCTGTAGGCGTCCCGCCACGGCGTACCCGTGGTTTCGTAGGCTTGCAGTGCAAAGCCCGGGTGTGCGGAGAACGCGGAATCGAAGGCCGCCTCGCAGCGCGCCCATTCCTTGTGCGTGCAATAGGTGTAGGCCAGGTACTTGTGGGCAGAGGCCCGCTCCATGGGATCGGCCAGCCCGCCAAACAGCGCCGCCTGCAGCGCACGCTCGGCCTGGGCCAGGTCGCGCGCCTCGAACAGCGCAATGCCCTGCGCCAGCTGCGGGCGTCCTGCCGAGCCGGTTTGGGCGGGCGCTGCCTCTTCGCATGCCGCCTGGGAATGCGCCAGGCAGGGCAGGCCGAGCACTGCAGTGCACAGCATCCATCGCCAGCGGTGGTTCATCAGTCGAGCCATGGGCCGCGCTCATTCGAAAAGATGGTTCACGGTCACCGACTCGCCCTTGGTGACCGTGATGGTCTTGGTCACCGTGGAGGCCGCACCCGGGTTGCTGATGTCGATGCGGTACTCGCCCTCTGGAAGCTCCATCTGGGTCAGCGGCGGGCTGGTCCGTGCCGGGGCGCGGTTCACGGAGACATAGCCCCAGGGCACGACCCGGAACACCACCTTGCCCGTGGCCGCTGCGGGCTTGACGGGGCGGGCTTCGGTCTTGGGCGGCTCGGTCGGCAGCGGCTCGGACCCGGTGGCCACCGTGACGGGGACAACGGGCGTGCTCTGCTCGGGCTGCGAAGGGGCAATCTCGGGCAACGCGGCCTGCTGCTCGGGCGAGGTCATCGGCTGCACCTGCTCCGTGGAGGCCAGCGAGGCCTCGTTGAGCAATTGCTTGAGCAGCGCCTGGGCCTCGGTGCGGTGCTGTCCTTCGGGGAAGCTGTCCAGGTAGTCCTGCAGGCGGGCCAGGCTGGACTGGCTTTGCGCCTGCTGCCAGGCCAGGCTGTCGCGTGCTGCCAGGGTCTTGGCGCGTGCCTGGTCCTGGGAATGGTCGTACCACAGCACGCCGCCACCCGCGATGGCAGCCAGCACCAGGGCGCCGATGGCCAACGGTACGGCCATGCTGCTGCGCCTGGCCTTGGGCGCAGCCTGGGCCCCCGCAGCTGGAGGCCGGGCAGCCGCAGGCTTGGCCTGGACGGCCGGCGCTGCGGCGGGCTGCTCGGGAACGGGTGCAGGTGGTGCAGCCGGAACCGGGGCCTGACCCGTAGCCTGAGGCGCCGGCATGCCTGGCAATGCCTGGTCGATGTCGATGAACGGCCCGTTGCCCAGGCCCATCGGGTCGGCTGCAGAGGCCTGGGGCGCAGATGGGAGTGCCATCTGAGGCGTGGCCATGGCAGCAGGTGTGCTGGGGGCCGGTGATGCCGAGGCCACGGGTGGAACCGTTGCAGCAGGCGGCACGGGCAGCACAGGCGCCACCGGCATGACCGTTGCCACGGGCGCAACCTGTGGGGTGGGTGCGGGAACGTAGGTTTCCGTGATCGGCAGGAACCGGGGTGCCTGCGCGGATGCCGACTCGTTGGCCATGGCGGCCTGAACGGCCGCAGGCGTCGTGATCGGGATGTAGATGGGGCTGGGGCTGGGCTCCACAGGCGCAGGCGCCGCCCGGCTTTCGGCAGACAGGCCCAGCAGGCTGCGCAGTTCGGCAATCGACTGGGGCCGGTCCTGCGGGCGCACGGCCAGGGCTTTTTGCATGCCCTGCAGGAAGGCGTCGGAGTAGCCGGGAACCTGCTCGGAAGTCAGCGGCTGCATGGGGTCCGTGACCATGCGCGCCACCGAGGTGGCAGGAGTGCGGCCCGTGGCGGCCTGGTGAATGAGGGCGCCGACCTGGTAGATGTCCGTCCACGCGCCCTGGGGCATGGCGCCGTCGTCCACGTACTGCTCGATGGGCGCAAAACCGGGCTTGAGCACCATGGTCAGCGCCTGGGTCATGTCACCGATGATGCGGCGCGCGGCGCCGAAATCCAGCAGCACGGGGCTGCCATCGCGCTGCACGAAGATGTTGTCCGGCGCGATATCGCGGTGGAAGCAGTCCTGTGCATGCAGGACCTCGAGCACATCGAGCAGCGGGGCCAGCAGGGTGCTGAGCTGGGCCTGGTCGATGCGGCCCGACGATGCCTGCAGCACGCGGCCCAGCGTCTGGCCCTCGTAGTGGCGCATCACCATGTAGGCCGTGCCGCCGGCTTCGAAGAATCGGTAGACATGCACCAGGGTGGGGTGCGAGAAGCGCGCCAGCAGGCGGGCCTCGTTGATGAAGCTGCGCAGCCCGGCGTCGAACGCGCCACGGTGCTGCGAGCGCACATGCACCTGATGGGAGCTTTGCCGCCCGGCCAGGGCCGAAGGCATGTACTCCTTGATCGCGACCTCGCGGTCCAGCGAGAGGTCACGGGCCTTGTAGACGATGCCGAAACCGCCTTCGCCGATGACATCGAGCACGCGGTATTCGCCAATCTGGACACCTGCCGGAAGGCAGTTGGTCGAACATGCTGCTTCGCTATCCATGCAATCCCACCCAAGATGTTGTTTCACACCCTGGCGGGCGATGTCTGTCGCGCAGCCAGGGTGCCGAACCTGTTCGAGGCCATTGGACAAGGAGAAAGCCGGCATCACACCGGCAATCTGTCTCTGTAAACCGTTGGTTTTCCTCAATCAGCCTATTGTCTGAAGCCAGGGGCCAAAGACGAGCGTCATGGATTCGTCATGAATACAAGATCGTATTTCAATCGGACTCCGAATGCGGCGTGAGTGTAGCTTGAGTTCCGCAAAAAGCCATGACACGAATCGAATGGATATGAGGTGGATACATTTTTTTTCAGATGTATCCGCCGTAACAATTCAGTCTGCTCAATTGTTTGTATTTTGCCGGCCTTATCCACTATCATCGCGGCTCCAACAAAGGAGGGCGGTTCACGACAGTGAGGATTGCAGGCGATTGTCAATACATTCCTTGACCATCCAGGGTATGCGCCGCACTGATCTGAATCACGTGTTAAGTGAATCGGTTTCGTGCGCTCTACCCGAGAGTGGTTTCCCCTTTGTTCGCGTGTGAACTATCCGATGCAATCAGGCTATTGGGTTGCATGCGAACGTTTAATCCATTAGTTCGAGAGGTGTGCAATGTCCGTTGATATGTTCATGAAGGTCGAGGGCGCCAGTGGCGAGTCCCAGGATTCCAACCACAAGGGCTGGACCGACATCGACTCCTTCACCTGGGGTGCTACCCAGCCCAACACCATGTCCAGCGGCGGTGGTGCCGGCGCCGGCAAGGTGAGCTTCCATGACCTGAACGTCATCGCCAAGGTGGACAAGTGCTACCCCGCCGTGCTCAAGCACTGCGCCACGGGCAAGCACCTGGGTCAGGTCGACATCTCGCTGTGCAAGGCCGGCGGCTCGCAGATCGAGTTCACAAAGATCACCCTGACCGACGTCATGGTGACGAACGTGACCGTCAGCGGCGCCAACTCCTCTGACACCGTGACCGTGAACTACTCGTTCCAGGCTGCCAAGGTCAAGACCCAGTACTGGGAACAGACCAACCAGGGCGGCAAGGGCGCCGAGAGCCAGATGGGCTTCAACATCAAGGAAAACCGCGAAGCCTGAGCTTCCTCCCGCAGCTGTGCTGCTGCGGCAACACGCGCCGGACTCGTCTGGCGCGGGTGTTGCCGTGGACGTGCGGGAATATGGCCTCCATCTATCGATGGAGGCTTTTCAGTATGGAAAGCCGAAATCGGGCTGTTGGGGGAATATCGGAGAGACGTGCCTTGAGGCCGCGTGGGTAACCGCGTGCCTGGCTGGTTTTTGTGTCATTTTTTTGACGTGGGCCAGCTTTCCATTCCTGTCAAAAGCTGAATGTCGTTAGGCTTGTCAATCTTTGACAAACACAAAAACCCATGGCCGCGGGCATGGGGTATCGGCTTGCTCGCTGCACTATCAATGTGCAGAAAATTTCTGATAAAAATGGATTGCCGTGGATATGCGCAGGATTACCGCGCGTGGGTTCCTGTGTCTATTGATCAGGCACATTGAATGCCTGGTGCCGAGGCCTGCGAACCGTTGTGGTGCGTTTGGCCCGTACTGCGGCGAGTGGCGGAGCATACACGAACATCGGACGTTGTCGAGAATATTTTTGCCGGTCCAATTATTAAAACGAAATTCGTTTCTTTAATAAATTCCACTGCCAACTTGTGTACAAGAAAGAGTACTAAATGCGTGAATGGACCATTGCCCATTGCCGGCGTGCAAACCCGTCAGAGAGATTGCAGCAGCAATCGGCGTATACCCTGTCACCGTCCGCAAATCTGCCCGGTGCCGCAGGCATGGCTTCGCTCTTTTCCTCCGCCTTGAGCTGTGTCCTGGCTGGCCCTGGCTGTCGCCAACGGCAGGGGCGGTGTTCTCCAACCGGCATGGCAGTCGCATGAGCATCGCGGTTGCCTCCCCGCCCGTGTGCGAGACGCGCCAGGGGCCTGCAAGCAGCGCGCACTCGCTGGCCGCGCAGATCTACGCTTGCCTGAAGAACGACATCTTCGACTTCCGCCTGCTGCCCGGCGACCGCTTCAGCGAGGGCGAAATCGCCACGCGCATGCAGGTCAGCCGCACGCCTGTGCGCCAGGCGCTGTTCTGGTTGCAGCGCGATGGCTATGTCGATGTGCATTTCAAGAGCGGGTGGCAGATCAAGGCCTTCGACTTCAAGTACTTCGAGGATCTCTATGAGGTGCGAACCCTGATGGAGACCAGCGCCGTGGCCAGCCTGGTGGGCGAATCGCTGAAGTCATTGCAGCCGTTGCGCGAGGTCTGGTGCGTGCCCGAGGAGCAGCGCGAGACCGACCCCGCCGTGGTGGCCTCGCTGGACGAGGCCTTCCATACCGGCCTGGTGGCTGCAACCGGCAACCAGGAGATGGCGCGCATCCACCTGGACATCACCGAGCGCATCCGCATCATCCGGCGCCTGGATGTCATCAAGCTGCCGCGGGTCTCGGCTACCTATGACGACCATGCCGCCATCCTCGCGGCCATCGAGGCTGGCGATGCAGCGCGGGCCCAGTCCTGCCTGAGGGAGCACATCGCCGACAGCCGGGCCGAGGTCAAGCGCATCACGTTCTACATGCTGCAAACGGCGCGCGAGCGCTATGGCGCCCTGACGCAGATGGCCTGAGGGCCGCAATGTGTTGCTGGAGGGCCTCTTCGGAGGCCCTTTTTCATGGCTGGGCCGCTGCGGGAAGGCGGCGGACATCCGTTCCGGCGCAGCAAAGCCTGCAAGTCGTGGGCAAGGGGCCTGCTTTTCCCCGCATCGCTGCGGCGGCGTCCCGGTAGTCTTCCTGCCAAACCGTGGACGGGCCTCGCGCCCGCGCCATCTGCCAACTCACAGGGAAGAGAACATGAGCATCAGAACCGACAACCTGAACGTGCAAAGCCTGCTGGCCCGCGCCCAATCCAAGCTCAACAGCAGCACGACGCAGGCGGCTTCGGATTCGGCCGGCAAGAAGAGCGCTGCGGAGACCAGCGCCACCAAGACGGACAGCACCAAGACGGAGACCACCGAAGCGGAGAAGGTCCGCAAGCTGGCACCGTCGCTGACCAAGGCGCACGAGCGCATTGCGGCCCAGGCCCAGGCGGGATCGACCTCGCTGTCGGCGTTGGGGCAGTTCAAGTCATCCCTGGTGGACCTGGCCTCGGCGGGCAAGGATGTGGCCGCGCTCTCGGCCACCAGCACCACCCAGTCGGTGCAAGGCGCGCTGGAAAAGCTGGTGGCGCGCTATAACTCCAGCGTTGCCAAGGGCAGCGTGAGCGCGGCGGCCGGTTCTTCCACCGATGTGGGTGCCACCCGCGCCCTGCGCGAGTTGCGCTCGGCCATCATGAGTGTCACGGGCAGCGCGACCGCTCCCAGCCTGGGCAAGCTCGGCATCGTCCAGCGCCAGGACGGCACGCTGGCGGTGGATGCCAAGGCCCTGGAAAAGTCCATGGCCGCCGATGCCGCAGGCGTGACCTCGGCCCTGGCCGGCATTGGCAAGGCGGTGGAGAGCAGCGCCAACTCTGCGCTGTCCACGGGCAGCCGCCTCAGCTCGTCCATGGCCAGTCTGGGTGACCGGGTCAAGACGCTGCAGCAGCAGCAAAGTGCGGTGGTTGCCACGGCCGAGAAGCTGGGCGACTCCCTGGTCGGTTCGGCCAACTGGAACCGCATGGTGCTGGACGCCTACCTCAAGAACTGATTTCAGTACCATCCCCGCCCTGCATCCTGCTCCCGGAAAACATGAAAAACCTGCGCATCGGCCTCCGTCTCGGAGGCGGCTTCACCATTCTTTTGCTGATCATGCTGTTGATCAGTGTCACCAGCATCGTCAGCATGGGGCACATGGCCCGCTCGACCACGGAAATCACCGAGGTGGCCCTGGCCAAGGAGCGGATGATCAGCGACTGGTTCCGCAACATCCACTCGGGCTCGCGCCGGACCACGGCCATTGCCAAGAGCAGCGATCCTTCGCTGGCCACCTTCTTTGCGGAAGACGCGGCCGAGTCCTCGCGCCAGTCGGGCAAGCTGCAGGACCGCATCGAGCCGCTGCTGCAGACGCAGGAAGAAAAGGACATCTGGGTCGAGATCAAGAAGGCGCGCGCCGGCTACCTGGCGGGCCGCGACGTGGTGACCAAGGCCAAGGCCGAAGGCCGTGCAGAAGATGCCGAGCGCCTGTTCACCCAGGAGTACCAGCCCGCCACGCAGCGCTATATAGAGATCGTGCAGCGCCTGCTGGACATGCAGCGCGCCGCCATAGACAGCTCCGCCGGTGAAGTGCAGGTGCGCTTTTCTGCCAGCCGCGCCACCATCATCGCCGTGGTGTCCCTGGCGGTGGTGCTGGGCGCGCTGGCCGCATGGTGGATCACGCGCGGCATCACCGTGCCGCTGGCCGAAGCCCTGCGCGTGGCGCGCACCGTGGCCAACAACGACCTGACCAGCCGCATCACCGTTGATTCGCGCGACGAAACCGGCCAGTTGCTGCAGGCGCTGCGCCAGATGAACGACAACCTGGCCCAGGTCGTGGGGCAGGTGCGCTCGGGTGCCGACAGCATCGCCACGGCTTCGGGCGAGATCGATGCGGGCAACCAGGACCTGTCCTCGCGCACCGAGCAGCAGGCCAGCTCGCTGGAGCAGACGGCTGCCGCCATGGAGGAGCTGACCAGCACGGTCAAGCAGAACGCCGAGAACGCACGCCAGGCCAATCAGCTGGCCGCTTCGGCATCGCAGACTGCGGTGCAGGGCGGCAAGGTGGTGGCGGGCGTGGTGGACACCATGGGCGGCATCAGCGAGTCCAGCCGCAAGATTGCCGACATCATCGGCGTCATTGACTCCATTGCCTTCCAGACCAATATCCTGGCGCTGAACGCTGCTGTGGAAGCGGCACGTGCCGGTGAGCAGGGCCGTGGCTTTGCCGTGGTGGCGGGCGAGGTGCGTGCGCTTGCCCAGCGCAGCGCCTCGGCGGCCAAGGACATCAAGGACCTGATTGCAGACTCCGTGTCCAAGGTGGACGCGGGCACGCGCCAGGTGGCCGAGGCCGGCCGCACCATGGACGGCATCGTGCAAAGCGTGCAGCAGGTCAGCGACCTGGTGGCCGAGATCACGGCTGCCAGCCAGGAGCAAAGCAGCGGCATCAACCAGGTGCACCAGGCGATTTCGCAGATGGACACGGTGACCCAGCAGAATGCCGCTCTGGTCGAGGAGGCAGCAGCTGCGACCGGCTCGCTCAAATCCCAGGTGAATCAGCTGGCGGCCGCTGTGAGCGTGTTCCGCATCGACGGCGTGGCGCCGGCCCGTGCAGGAGCAGGAGCAACTTCGTCTTCAGTACCTACTGCGCGCGCGCCGTCTATGGCAGCGCCCATGCGTCCTGCGGCCCGACCGCTGGCCGCGTCCGCCCCAACTGCTGGCACTGCACCCGCTGCTGCCGCGCGCAGCGCATCTGCCGCCCCAGCGCCCGCCGCAAAGCTGCCTGCCGCCAAGCAGACCGTGGCGGCCAAGGGCAATGACGACGGGGACTGGACTTCGTTCTGAGTCCGTCCGGCTACGGTTGAGTTCTGCCGGGTTTGGCCGAGTTCAGCTACTTGGGGGCGCCCAGTTGGTACTTGGAGCCCTCGCCCTGGCCATCGGAGATGGCGGCGGCCTGGCCAGCGGCAGGGTTCACGCCGCCGGCATCTTCCTTGTTCGTGGCTCCTGCGCCGCTTGCGGGCTCCGATGCCTTGGCGGGCAGGGGCGCGGCTGGCGGCAAGGGCTCGTGCGGATCCCCCTTGGCATGGGGCATGACCTGCTCGGCCATGATCACGGGCTGGCCCAGCAGGGGCTTGTCCGGCGGGGGCTGGTTGAAGCGCGGCACTTCGGCCATGGGAAATCCCGCGCGCGTTGACGAGGTCTCGCCCGAGCAGGCGGCCAGCGTCAGCAAAGAGGTTGCGGCGACGCCCAGGGCCAGCCGTCTGGCGAGTGTCGTGGCCTGCACAAATTCATGGGGCATGGTTGTTCTCCGATGTCGATCTTCCGGCCGACATGCTCCCATGTGTCCAGGACTGGTGGCGTAGGTCCATGCCGGATTCCCGGTGACAGGTCACCGCAATCCTTGCTCAGGGCTGGCTGCCGCTGGCCTTCCACGATCCATCTGACTGCTTGCAGAACCAGAAGCGCCAGTTTTCCGAGGTCTTTTTCAGGCGCACGTCGGCCGACAGCAGGCGGCAGCTTCCGGCCGAGCCGGTCTGCACGGTCTGCTGCGGCTGCAAGGCCATCGTCACGCGCTGGTTGGTACGGTTCGGGCGGCTGGTCCATTCGGTCACGGAGCCGTCGGCAGCCTCGTTGAGCACCTTGGCCACGGCGGCCTTTGCGTCGGGCAGGTCCCTGGCGGGAATGCGTGCGGCGATGGTGTCGTTGAGGAAGATCAACGCTGCGGCATTGGCGCTGGTGGACACCAGCGAAGCGGCGGCGGCCAGCGATGCGACGGTGAGGGCAAAGATTTTCATGCAATGGTTCCTGGAGTGTGGGCCGACGACCGCAGCGGGATGTCGGAAGGAAGGTATCGGGCCATGTTAACGGCTGCCGTGGTGGCGCCGTGCGTCGCGCACCGCTGAAACCAGCGCGGACTGCGGCCGAGTGTGGTCGAGTGCTGCCGAGGGCCGCGCAAAACCGTTACAGTCCCTGGCGGATTCCTTCGTCCATTTCCGCCAGAAATTCCACTGCATGCCACGATCTTCCAGCCACCAGACCACCCAGCGCTTTGCCATTCCATGGACGCTTGTTGCAGGCTTTGGTGCAGCGGCCCTGGCCACCCTGGTCATCGCCTTCGTCAATTTCCGGGCGTCCGAGGCGCGAGGCCAGGCCGTGAATGCCATGGATCGCACGACGCTGGCCATGCGCCAGCTCAGCCAGCTCAATGCCTCGCTCAAGGATGCCGAAACCGGGCAGCGGGGCTTTCTGCTGACGGGTGACCAGGCCTATTTGCAGCCCTACCAGCAGGCGCGCGATGTGCTGCAAAAGCAGCTGGAGGCGCTCAAGGCGCGCACGTCCAGCGACTCCGTCCAGCACCGGCTGCTGGACCAGATCGAGGACATCTCGACCCAGAAGCTGCGCGAGCTGCAGGAAACCATAGACTTGCGCAAGGCCGGCGACATGAACGCCGCCATGGCCCTGGTGCGCCTGGACGTGGGCAAGAACGCCATGGACCGGCTGCGCGAGCTGATCGATGATCTCTACACCCGCCAGACCCGTGAGCTGGAGCAGCGCCGCCAGCTGTGGGTGGAGGCCTCCACCACCTCGACGTACTACTCCTGGGGCGGCTCCCTCATCTTGCTGGGCCTGATCCTGGCATCGGCCGCGCTGACGGTGCGCGAGTACCGCGTCAAGGCGCGCCAGTCGTGGGTGACGTCCGGTCTGTCCGGCCTGGGCCAGCAGTTGCAGGGCGACCGCCGGCTGGAAGACCTGGGGCAGAAGGCACTGGAATACCTGGCCACCTACCTGCGCGCCGAGGTGGGCGCCGGCTATGTGGTGGACTGCGCCGACGGCGGTCTGCGCCTGTTCGGCGGTTATGCCTTGCCGCGCGAGCGCCTGCAGCACAAGCTGCTGCCCGGCGAGGGCCTGGCGGGCCAGGCGGTCACCTCGCGCAAGCTGCTGCATGTCAGGGACGTGCCCGCGCAGCACCTGCCGATTTCCTCGGGCACCGGCCAGTCCAGCCCGTTGCAACTGATGGTGGCGCCCGCCATGGAGAACGGCGAAGTGTTCGCCGTCATCGAACTGGGCTTTCTGCGCGGGGTGAGCGAGGCAGAGCGCAGCCTGCTGGAGCGGGCGTCCGAAATGCTGGCAGTGGCCATCCGCTCGGGCCTGGACCGTTCGCGCCTCGAGACCTTGCTGGAAGAAACGCGCCGCCAGTCGGAAGAGCTGCAGGCCCAGCAGGAAGAGCTGCGCGTGAGCAACGAGGAGCTGGAGCAGCAAAGCCGCATCCTGCAGGAGTCGCAGACGCAGATGGAGCACCAGCAAAGCGAGCTGGAGCAGACCAATGCCCATCTGGAGGAGCAGACCCAGCAGCTGGAGTACCAGCGCGAGCAACTGCTGCGCGCCCAGGGTGCGCTGACCGACAAGGCGCACGAGCTGGAGCTGGCCAGCCAGTACAAGAGCGAGTTCCTGGCCAACATGAGCCACGAGCTGCGCACGCCGCTGAACTCCACGCTGATCCTCGCCAAGCTGCTGGCCGACAACAAGCCCGGCAACCTGCAGGCCGATCAGGTCAAGTACGCACAGACCATTCATGCGGCGGGCAGCGACCTGCTGGCGCTGATCAACGACATCCTGGACCTGTCCAAGATCGAGGCCGGCCAGGTCAGCGTCCTGGTGGAGCCCATGACCATCGCCACCGCCTTGCAGGCGCTGATGGAGCCGCTGCGCCCCATCGCCCGCGAAAAAGGCCTGGAGCTGGCATGGACGGTGGACCCCGGCGTGCCAGCCTCCATGCAGACCGACCCCATGCGGTTGGCCCAGGTGCTCAAGAACCTGCTGTCCAACGCGCTCAAGTTCACGGCCAAGGGCTCGGTCGACCTGCAGGTGTCCCGCGTGCCCGGGGGCATGCTGGCGTTTGCCGTGCGCGATACCGGCATCGGCATTGCCGAGCAGCAGCAGCAATTCATCTTCGATGCCTTCCGCCAGGCGGACGGCAGCACGCATCGCAAGTTCGGCGGAACGGGCCTGGGCCTGTCGATCTCACGTGATCTTGCCGGGCTGCTGGGCGGCACGCTGACCGTCTCCAGCACGCCGGGGCAGGGCAGCGTGTTCACGCTGACCGTGCCTGTGATCCTGGAGCTGGTGGAGCCTGGCCAGGCCTTGGCTGCCGCGCCGCTGCCCCGCCCGGCGCGGGAATCGCTGGCGAATGCGCAGACACAGACGCAGGTGCCGGTGTCATCGCCCGCGTCCGTGCCCGCCGTCGCCTCGGCCCATGTCGCGCCGGCTGCGCCCGCGTTCGCGCCGGCCATGTCGCCAGCCATGTCTGCGCCGATGTTGCCTACTTCGTCCGCCGCGAATGCCCTGCGAAAGAGCGGGCAGAGCGGGCGCCGCATCCTCGTCATCGAGGACGATCTGCGCTTTGCCGACATTCTTTCCGAGCTCGCGCGCGAGATGGATTTCGAATGCGATGTGGCCAACACCGCGTCCGACGGCCTGGCCATGGCGGCAAGCAACCAGCCCAACGCCATCGTGCTGGACATCAATCTGCCCGATTTCTCGGGCCTGGGCGTGCTGGACCAGCTCAAGCGCAACCCCGTCACGCGCCACATTCCCGTGCACGTGGTCTCGGTGGCCGACTATTCGCAGGAGGCCATGGGACGCGGCGCCGTGGGCTACGCGCTCAAGCCCGTCAAGCGCGAGGAACTGGTCCATGCCCTGAAGCGGCTGGAGGCCAAGTTCACCCAGGACCTGCGCCGCGTGCTGGTGGTGGAGGACGACGAGCGCCAGCGCGAGAGCGTGCGCCACCTGCTCAGCCGCAGCGATGTGGACATCGTCTGCGCGGGCACGGCGGCGGCGGCGCTGGAGCATCTGCGCGGCGCCACCTTCGACTGCATGGTGATGGACCTGAACCTGCCCGACATCAGCGGCTACGAGCTGCTGCAGCGCATGACGGACCAGGACGATGTTTCCTTCCCGCCTGTCATCGTCTACACGGGCCGCGCGCTCTCGCGCGATGAAGAGCAGCAGCTGCGGCGCTTTTCCAAGTCCATCATCATCAAGGACGCGCGCTCGCCCGAGCGCCTGCTCGACGAGGTCACGCTGTTCCTGCACCAGGTGGAGTCCGAGCTGTCGGCCGAGCACCGCCAGATGCTGCAGGTGGCGCGCAGCCGCGAGTCGGCGCTGGAAGGGCGCACGGTGCTGGTGGTGGAGGACGACGTGCGCAATGTGTTCGCGCTGTCCAGCATCCTGGAGCCCACGGGCATCCGCGTGGAGATCGCGCGCAACGGGCGCGAGGCGCTGGAAACCCTGGAAGCGCGGGGCACGGCGCAGGCCGGCATCGACCTGGTCCTGATGGACATCATGATGCCCGAGATGGACGGCTACACCGCCATGCGCGAGATCCGCAACCGCCCGCAATGGCGCCGCCTGCCCATCATCGCCCTGACCGCCAAGGCCATGAAGGACGACCAGGAGAAATGCCTGGCCGCCGGTGCCAACGACTACATCGCCAAGCCGCTGGACGTGGAGAAGCTGCTGTCGCTGGTGCGGGTGTGGATGCCCAAGTAGCAAGGAGGACGCGATGCCGCAGCTGAATAGGAGGACGCGATGCCTCAGCTGAAAAAAGCCCGCACCGCCGACATCGAGCAGCGCCTGCTGATCGATGCCATCTACCACCGCTACCACTACGACTTCCGGGGCTACGCCCAGGCCTCGCTCAAGCGGCGCCTGCAGTCGGCCCTGGTGCAGTTCGACTGCAAGACGCTGTCGCAGCTGCAGGACCGTGTGCTGCACGATACAAGCGTATTCCCGGCCCTGCTCGAGTACCTCACGGTCCAGGTCAGCGACATGTTCCGCGACCCGACCTACTTCCGCTCGCTGCGCACCGAGGTCGTGCCGCTGCTGCGCACCTATCCCTCGCTCAAGGTCTGGGTGGCCGGCTGCAGCGCGGGCGAAGAGGTGTATTCGCTGGCCATCCTGCTGCATGAAGAGGGCCTGCTGGACCGCACCCTGATCTACGCCACCGACATCAATCCCCATGCGCTGAAGGCGGCAGAGCAGGGCGTGTTCGACATGGCGCGCGTGGCGGCATTCACCGACAACCATGCGCGCTCCGGCGGGCACAGCTCGCTGTCGCACTACTACACGGCGCGCTATGGCCGTGTGGTCTTCGACAAGGGGCTGCGCGAGCACATGGTGTTCTCAGACCACAGCCTGGCCACCGACAGCGTGTTCGCCGAGATGCACCTGGTGTCCTGCCGCAACGTGCTGATCTATTTCGAGCGCGAGCTGCAGGACCGGGCGCTGGGCCTGTTCCGCGATGCGCTGTGCCATCGCGGGTTCCTGGGCCTGGGCTCCAAGGAGTCGCTGCGGTTTTCAGGGCATTCGGAGGCCTTCGAGGACTTCGTGCTCGAAGACCGCATCTACCGCAAGAGGGCCGGGCTGTGATGCCCGCGACCACGAACACACCCGCCTCGGACGCCGCCACAGCCTACGAGGCCATCGTGATCGGCGGCTCGGCCGGCGCGCTTGATGCGCTGTCCGTGGTGCTGCCCACGCTGCCCGCCAGCCTGCGCGCTTCGGTGCTGGTGGTACTGCACCTGCCGCGCGACCGGCGCAGCCTGCTGGGCCAGCTTTTCGGGCCGCGCTGCGCCCTGCCGGTGCGCGAGGTGCAGGACCAGCAGTGGCTGGAGCCGGGCTGCCTGTACTTTGCGCCGGCCGACTACCACCTGCTGGTGGACAGCGGTCCCAGGCTGGCGCTGTCGCTGGATGCACCCTGGCATTTTTCGCGGCCCTCGATCGATGTGCTGTTCGAGTCGGCTGCCGACTGCTATGGCGAGCGCCTGCTGGCCGTGCTGCTGTCGGGCGCCAACGAGGATGGCGCCCAGGGCATGGCCAGCGTGCATGCGGCCGGCGGCCTGGCGGTGGTGCAGTCGCCAGACAGTGCCGCAATGCAGACCATGCCGCGGGCGGCCCTGGCCCGCGTGCCACAGGCCCAGGTGCTGGCGCCTCAGGGCATTGCCGCGCTCATCGCATCGCTGCACGGCCAGGGGAGGCTTTGAATGTCCATTCAGCGCGCTCCCACCAGACAAAATACCGAGAGAGAATCCATGTCCCAAACAGATCGCGTCAAATGCCTGATCGTCGATGACATTGCCGAGAATCTGATCGCCATCGAAGCGCTGCTGCAGCGCGACGGCATCGAGTTCCTCAAGGCGCATTCCGGCCCCGAGGCGCTGGAGCTTTTGCTCGACCATGGCGATGTGGCGCTGGCCCTGCTGGATGTGCAGATGCCCGAGATGAACGGCTTCGAGCTGGCCGAACTGATACGCGGCAGCGAGCGCACGCGCCACATCCCGCTCATTTTCATGACGGCCGGCTCGCGCGAGCACAACTGGCAATTCCGCGGCTATGAAAGCGGCGCCGTGGACTTTCTGTACAAGCCCATCGACCCGCACATGCTGACCACCAAGGCCAATGTGTTCTTCGAGCTGCACCAGCGCAAGCAGGCGCTGGCCCAGCAGCTGCAGGAGCGCACCGAGGCGCTGCGCATCAACGAGATGTTCATGGCCGTGCTCAGCCACGACCTGCGCACGCCGCTGCAGTCCATCAAGGCGGCGGCCACCGTGCTCACGCGCCAGCCCGATCCCGGCAAGGTGGCCAACATGGCCGAGCGCATGCTCAGCAGCAGCCAGCGCATGTCGCGCATGATCGAGGATCTGCTGGACGTGACCCGCATCCGCCAGGCAGAAGGCCTGCCGCTGTCGCCCCAGCCGGCCAGCCTGCAGACGCTGCTGCAGCGCACGCTGCAGGAGGTGGAGACGGGCTTCCCGGAGCGGCGCCTGGAAAGCGAGATGCTGGGCAATCTGGAAGGCATCTGGGATGGCGAGCGCCTGTGCCAGGTGCTGACCAACCTGCTGGGCAATGCCATGCACCACGGAGATCCAGCGCAGCCGGTGCAGGTGACGGCCGATGGCCGCCAGGACGATCGCGTGTCCATCACGGTGCGCAACGGCGGCACCATTCCCGCCGAACTGCTGCCCACGCTGTTCAACCCGTTTCGCGGTGGTGAACGCCGGCCCGGCCAGCACCAGGGACTGGGCCTGGGGCTGTTCATTGCGCACCAGATCGTGCGTTCGCACGGCGGGCGCATCGATGTGCGATCCGCCGACGGAGTGACCAGCTTCAGGGTGGAATTGCCGCGCGAGGCGGCGGTGGGAGGCTCCAAGGCCGTGCTGTGACGGCGGGAGCCGGGGGGCGCGAAAGCGCGAACGCTTCAGTGGGCGGGGTTGCCGAGCGCTTCCTGGATGGAGTCCAGCAGCGTCTCCAGGTCCTCGATCTCGAAGGGCTTGAGCAGGGTCCGCACATGGGGGCCCCAGGCCGTGGGGTAGGGGCCCAGGTCGTAGCCGGAGCACAGGATGATCCAGCGCTGGGCATCGGCCTCCAGCAGCTGCCGCGCCAGGTCGGTGCCTGACAGGCCGGGCAGGCTGACATCGGAAACCACCACGTCGAAAGGCTGGGCCGCATCCAGTTCCAGGGCCTGCTCGGCGGTGGCGCAACTGGTCACGAAGCGTGATTCGCTCTCCATCAGCAGGCCAATGGTTTCGCGCAGGTCGGCATTGTCTTCAACGTACAGGATTCGCATATCTCTTTGTTGCAGTGCATCATGCTGCTATCAAAAAGGCAGCATTGACGAGGGCTGATCATCCACACCCTCGGGCGGGCATCGCGTAGGACAGCATGCAAACTTTTCTGCTGCCGCCTGCATGGAGGCCGAGGCTATGGATTGTGCAATACAACGAAGAACGCCAGAACAAGGCTTGCGCGCGTTCAGCGGGTGGAGGCCTGCGGCGGGTCCAGAACATGCTTTTGCACGGGCAGGAATTCATCCGCCTGCCGTGAATAGTCCCAGCGCGTGAGCTCTCGGCGCCAGGCCGGGCCCTTTACAGCCGAGTCCTCTTGCTGCTCCAGCGTGAACAGGCTGTTGGGCGCATGCGCGCGCAGCCGCAGCGATACCGCAGTGCCCGCCTGCGCCGCCCACAGCCCCGGCAGCGGCTGGACCAGGCCGGGGTCATGTCCATGGCCTGACAGCACCAACTGCGCTCCGGCGTCGCGCCAGGCCGCCAGGGCCGTTGCCGCGCGGTGCGGGCGGTGGCTGCGGTCCTGCGCATGTGCGGCTGCCAGCGGGTGGTGGCTGACCACAATGCGCCAGTCGCCGGGGCTGGCCTGCGCCAGCCTTTGGGCCACCTGCCGGATCTGGCTGGCCGACAGGCTGCCGCGCTGGTGGCGCCACCAGCGCGTGGTGTCTACGCCAATCACGCAAAAGCCCTGCTCTGCGCACCAGGGCTGCAGTTCGGCACTGATCCAGCGGGCGTAGCGATCGTGGGCATGGCCGCCCAGCCGCTCCCACCAGGCAAGCAACGGCAGATCGTGGTTGCCCGGCACGACCAGGCGGCGCGGTACGGGAAGCGCATCGAGAAACTCGCGCGCCTGGGCAAACTGCGCGGCCGTGGCACGCTGGGTCAGGTCGCCGGAGACCACCAGCAGCGCCACGGGCAGACGTGCGGCCAGTCTTGCCGCGGCGGCGCACACGGCCGGATCGTGGGCGCCGAAATGCAGGTCCGACATATGCATGAGCAAAGCCATGGGCGTTCCTTGTCCCTTGATGATCAGGAGGAGGGCCCGGCCTCGCCCGGCACGATCAGCCACAGCGGCTTCTCGCCCAGGCGAAAACGAATGGGCGGCGCCATCCATTCGCGCTCGCCATCAAAGGCCACCTTCAGGCGCCGCGGGCGCCGGCCTGCGGGCTCTGCCACCAGCTCGGTGCAGGCCAGGCTGGCCACCGCATCGTCCTGCGCCAGCCGTCCCAACACGGCATTCCAGACCACGCGCGCCGGGGCCTCGCTGGCCTGCGGCAGCAGCAGCACGGCGGCCAGATGCTGGCCGTCGGCCACGGCGCGGGCTTCGGCAATGCCCACGCGCTCCAGCTGCATCGGGTTGTTGCCCACGAACAGTGTGCTGGCCAAGTGCTCCTGCTGCTGCAGCGGCGCCTGGCGGTCGGAGCGCAGGGCGATGCGCCAGCGGCGCGCGCTGCCACCGCGAAGAATGCTCCAGATGGAGGCCGCAATGGCCACCAGCCGCGTGCGGCCAAAGCGTGTGGACGCGCGCTCGCGTTCGTCCAGCAGGCGCGGGTACAGGCCCAGGCTGGCGTTCACCAGAAACAGCCGTTCGTTGACCAGGCCCACGTTCACGGGCCGCATCTGGCCGGCCTGCAATGCCTGAAGAATGTCCTGCACGGCCTGGGCGGGGTCCAGCGACAGCGCCTGCTCGCGGGCGAAGTAGTTGAAGGTGCCCAGCGGAACCACGCCCATGGGCACGCCCCGCGCCCAGGCTGCGGCGGCCACCGCATTGATGGTGCCGTCACCGCCGGCGGCCACGACCAGGCCGCCATCCTGGCTGGCCCTGTCCACGGCGCGGGCGGCCAGGTGCACGATGTCGGCGCGTGCGCCAGGCACATGCCACTGCACGCTGCGCTGCTGCAGCGCGGGCACGCTGGTGAGGCGGGCGCGCAGCTGTTCCAGGTCGGCGCCTGGGCGCAGCGGCACGATCAGGTGGATCGGGCCGGCGGGGTCCAGACGGGGCGGGGGCGGCTGGCTCTCGGAATAGGTGGGCGTCGTCATGGAAGGCGGGAGGCTGGAACAGGCGCCGATTGTTTCGTGGATTGCACCTGCATGTGCACCGGATCATGCAAGCGGCACACGTCAGCCAAAGCCGACAGGCAGGGCCCCACAAGGCAGCAGCGGCTCACCAGCGGCTCGTCAGCGGCCCACTGGTGGCTCACTCGGGCCAGGGAGAGCGGTACTCCAGCATCTGCGCCAGCGGCACGGGCCGCTCGAACAGATAGCCCTGTGCATGCTCGCAGCCCAGGGCATGCAGCAGCCTGGCCTGGGCCTGCTCCTCCACGCCTTCGGCCACGACCTTGACGCCAAAGCCCTGGGCGATGCGCAGCACGGCGGTCACGATGGACTTGTCGGATTCGGACTCCGGCAACTGGCCGACGAAGCTCTGGTCGATCTTGATGCAGTCAAAGCGCAGGCGGCTGAGATAGGCCAGGGAGGAGTAGCCGGTGCCGAAGTCGTCAATGGCAATCTTCACGCCCAGCGCGCGGATGGCGGCAATGCGCTGCAGCGTGGCGTCGCTGTCGTCCAGCAGCATGGATTCCGTCAGCTCCAGGGTCAGCAGCCGGGCGGGCAGGCCGCTGGTGGCCAGTGCCTGCTCCAGCGTGGAGGCGAAGTCTGACTGGATGAGCTCGCGTGCCGACATGTTGACGTGCAGCTCGAAGTCAGCAGGCAGCCGGGGCAGGTGGGAGGCGATGTCGTGCGCCGCCGTGCGCAGCACCCATTCGCCCACGCTCAGGATGAGGTCCGACTCCTCGGCCACCGGAATGAAGACGCCGGGCGGCACCATGCCGCGCGTCGGGCTGCTCCAGCGCACCAGTGCCTCGGCGCCGACCATGCTGCCCGTGGCCAGGTCCACCACGGGCTGGTAGAACACGCGCAGCTCGTTGCGCTCCAGCGCCTGGCGCAGCTCCATGGCCAGCTGCGTGCGGCCCAGCATTTTCTGCGCCAGGCTGGGCTCGAACAGCAGGAAGGGGTGCGAGCCGCGCTGCGCCTCACCCAGCGCAATGCTGGCGTTGCGCAGCCACTCGGGCAGCGCGCCCGGCAGCAGCTCGCCGCTGACGGCGCCCGCGCAGGCGCGCAGCACGATGTCGTCCTTGCCCACGGAAAATGGCTGGTCGAAGATTTCCAGCAGATGGCGGCATTTGTCCTGCATCTGCTGCGGCGTGCAGTCATGCAGCCACAGCATGGCGAACTCGTTGCTGGCCGTGCGCGCCAGCAGGGCAGGAAACTGCAGATGGTGGTTGCGCAGCCGCTCGGCCACGGCCCGCAGCAGCTGCTCGCCCGTGCCGTGGCCCACATCGTCGCGGACGCTGCGGAAATTCTGCAGCTCCAGCAGGCACAGCGCTGCAGGGCAGGGCGTGTTGGCGGCTGCCGCCGCATCGGCCTGCTCGATCAGGCCGGCGCGCGTGAGCAGCTGCGTCAGGCTGTCGTACTGCAGCAGGGTGCGCATGTGCTCGAAGGATTCCTGCAGCCGCTGCGCCATGTTGTGGAAGGCCGAAACCAGGGACGATGTCTCGACCAGGGACGTATCCGGCAGCGCCCCTACCGCGCTCCAGTCACCCTTGGCCAGACGGTTGGCCGCATCGGCCGTCACCGCCAGGGGGCGCAGCGCCCGGCGCAGGCACCACACGCCCAGCCCCAGTCCCAGCAAGGCCAGGCCGAAAGCGAGGACCAGCGCATGGCGGCTGTCCGCCCGCATGCTGCTGACCAGATCGGATTCGGGCTGCAGCACCAGGATCCGCCAGTCGATGCCGCGTCCATCGTGGAATGCGGTGACCTGGCCGTGGTAGATCTGCCCCTGTTCCTTGAAGCTCAGGTTGATGGTGTTCTGGGGGGCCGCTGGCGCCGATGGATCCGCGCTCAGATGCGCAGGCAGCAGGGCGGCCAGGCTGCGCAGCGCAAGATCGGGACTTTCGGACAGCCGCAATCGCACGGGCGGGTCATAGGGGCCTTCGCGGCGTTTCAGCACCGACAGCTCGGACGAGTGCGCCACCATGTAGCCCTGTGCGTCGACCACGGCGATATGGCCGTTGCCACGCAAGGGCTCGTCGCGCAGAAAGCGGTTCATGCTGCTCAGCCGCACATCGGCGGCCACCACGCCGGCCAGCTGGCCGGACACTCGCACTGAAGTGGATGCGGAAATCGTGGTATCGCCGCGGTCGCCAGTCACCGTGTAGATGGGCGACCAGTGCGGGCCGTCTTTGTGGATGGCAGGCTGGTACCAGGGGCGCACGCGGGGGTCGTAGCCGGCAAGGCTGGACATGGGCGGGCCGGGCTCCAGCCCCTCGAAGATCTGCAGGGCGCCCTGGGTGCTGCGGTCCTGAAGAATCAGGCGGTAGCGGCCATCGGGCTCCAGCCGCACCCCCGTGTATTCACCTTGTACGCCGCCAAAGCTCAACAGGCTGATCTGGTGGTGCTGGGCATACAGCTCGGTGAATGAGCGTGTCAGATAGCCATAGATGGGGCGCAGGTCGCCGGGGGTGTAGAGCGCCTGCCGGGCCACGGTCTCGGCCAGGGCCTGCTGCACGCGCAGCGGGGTCTCCAGGTAATCGGCCAATTGGTGGCGCGTGGTGGTGGACAGGGAGTCGAGCAGCCGCAGGCTTTCGCGGTTGATGAGTTGGTCCACCTGGCGCTGCTGCCATGCCGCCAATAGCCCGGCCGTGACCACGAACACCGCTATGAAGGGGGCTGTGACTGCCGTGCGAAGTGAGAGCCTGAAGGCGGGCATGCAGAGGTTTCCGTAGCGTGCGCCGGGCAGCCAAGGGCCGGATCTGCCTGCGACAGCGGCCATTGTGCAGTGCCTTCGCAGCCCTGCGCCGCCGCCGCCGCAGTCCGCGCCAGGGCGCTCCTGTGGTTGATAGGAAAATTTGTTGATAAATGGTTTTCGGTAGAAAAAATGAATTCTTGATGGCGATTTACCGGGACGCAAAGGCCGGGCCGGGACCTTCGCAAAGCCAGCCATTGCGCCACTCGGTTTACATATCCGTTTACAAATTGATCGCCATTACATGTAGACATCACATGTAATGGTCGCTATGGTATCCGCATGGAACAAAAGACATCAGCCCATTACCAGCGCCTGCACCGGCAACGGCTGCGCGAGCAGGGGCTGGTGAAAAAGGAGGTCTGGATTCTTCCAGAGTACGGCGCGGCATTGCAGCAATTGGAAAAGCAAATGCGCGTGCCGGGATTGCAACCGGAATCAATGGTTCTCATCCACAAGGAGGGCGGCATGGACAACAGCAGACAGGCATATCGGGATATTCACGCCTTGGCGGGCGATCTGCAGCAATCGGCACTGGTGCAGGGCGGCCGGCTCCATATCGAGGTGCTGGAAGGCGCAGACGCAAGCTTGCTGGTCAGCCTGCCCGAATTCGGCGATCTGCCGGTGCATGTGGCGCTCTCGGGCGACCAATTGGTGGTGGAGGCCTTTCTGTGGCCCGCCGACCAGGTGCACGACCGCGCCGGTCTCAACGAGCAGATGCTGCGCCTGCAAAAACTGTTTCCCTTCACCACGATGGCGCTGGAACCCCAGGCCCACGGCGGCGAGGGCTACGTGATGTTCGCCGCCCTGCACGCCAGCAGCAGCGAGGGCGACATCATTGCCGAGATCCTGACCCTGGCCGACAGCGTCATCCAGGCCACCGAGGCGCTGGCCCACTACCTGACGCCTGTGCCCGCACCCACATCCCCACCCACATCCGCATCCGCATCCGCGCAGGCCTGACGCCCCGCCCGTTGAAGACACTGAGCCCCTAGGAGATCATCATGACCATCTGGAACAAGCTGGTGACAGCGTTGCGCGGCGCCGCCCACGAGGCCGGCGAGGCGGTGACCGACAGCCAGGCCCTGCGCATCCTGGACCAGGAAATCCGCGATGCCGACAGCGACCTGAACAAGTCCAAGGAAGCGCTGGCCGACATCATGGCCAAGCAAAAGCTGGCGGCCGGCAAGCTCAAGCAGACCCAGGAACGCATTGCCGAGTACGAGGGCTATGCCGTCAAGGCGCTGGACACCAGCGACGAGGCGCTGGCGCTGGAAGTGGCCGGCAAGGTCTCCGTGCTGGAGACACAGCGCGACGAGGAGCAATCCCAGCTGGACGCCTACACGCAAAGCGTGGAGCAGCTGCGCGTGGCCATACAGACGGCGCAAACGCATATCAAGCGCCTCAAGCAGCAGGCCGACACGGTCAAGGCCACGGAAAGCGTGCAGCGCGCCCAGGCCACGGTGGCCGGCCGCTACGCAGGCTCGCAGACGCGCGTGCAAAGCGCGCTGGATTCTCTGGAGCGCATCAAGCAAAAGCAAGCCGAGCGCGGTGCGCGCATGGAAAGCGCGGCCGAGCTGGCGCGCGACAGCAGCGAAGACGCGCTGGATGCCAAGCTGCGCGCTGCCGGCATCACGCCCCAGGCGGGCAATGCGCAGTCGGTGCTGGAACGCCTGAAGGCGCAGCGCGCCGCAACTGGCGGAAAAAACGCTTGATGCGCGGCCGTTGTCCAGGCAGGCACTGCCAGGCCTGCCGCCTCGGCTGCCGGATTTGAGGGGAGGGGAAAAACATGTCTGCGTTCCTGCAATACGCGTTTGGCTTTCCGACTTTCATCTTTGGCGCCTTGCTGCTGTTCATGCTGCTGTACTGGCTGATCGCCATGCTGGGCCTGCTGGAGGTGGACTCGCTGGACCACTGGGTGCTGTTCGACGGCAGCGACCATGCGCACGGCGTGGAGCATTCGGTCAGCGCGCTGGCCGGGCTGCTGCTCAAGGTGGGCCTGGGCGGCATTCCGCTCACGGTCATCCTCACCGCGCTGTTCCTGATGTCCTGGCTGGCCTCGTATGTGCTGTGCCATTTCGTGCCCATGCCCCAGGGCTGGACCCTGGTGAACCTGCTGACCGGCTCCCTGGTGGCAGCGGCAGCCATGGTGCTGGGCTTTGCCGCCACCGTGCTGTTGCTGCGCCCGCTGCGGGGCATCGTCAACAAGGTGGCGCCTGCAGAGGAGCCCAAGGTGCTGCTGGGCCGAACCGGCCTGGTGCGCAGCGCCGTGGTGGACGGCACGCAGGGCTACGGCAGTGTCGAGGACGGCGGCGCAGGCCTGAACGTGCAGATGCGCTCGCCCGAGCGCGCACTGGGCCGGGGCACCGAGATCGTGCTCATCGAGCACCTGCCCGAGCACAACGCCTGGCGCGTGGTCAGCAAGGCCGAGTTCGACGGCACCGAGCTGCCGCGCTAGTTCCGGGATTCCCACAAGGCCCGAGCGTCCGTTCGGCGGGCGCGGCCTTTCCGTTTTTTCAGCGTTTTCACAGATAGCAATTCACAGGGGAGATTCGCATGAACATGAGCAACATGGAGTGGTACATCGTCGCCGGGGTGGTGATCGGTTCCGTCTTCGTCGTCATCCTCGGGCTGTTCGCCCTGGTCAAGGCCTTCTACATCAAGGTTCCGCAGGGCACGGCGCTGATCATCAACGACACCACGTCGCAGCCCAAGGTCAAGTTCACGGGCGGCCTGGTGCTGCCGGTGATCCACAAGAAGGAGTTCATGCAGATCTCGCTGCTGACGCTGGAGATCGACCGGCGCGGCAAGGAAGGCCTGATCTGCCGCGACAACATGCGCGCCGACATCACCGTGGCCTTCTACCTGCGCGTCAATGAAACGGCGGAAGACGTGCTCAAGGTGGCCAAGGCCATCGGCGTGGACCGGGCCTCGGACAAGACGGCCGTCAACGAGCTGTTCAACGCCAAGTTCTCCGAGGCGCTCAAGACCGTGGGCAAGCAGATCGAGTTCGTCAAGCTGTTCGAGAACCGCCAGGATTTCCGTGACCAGATCATCCATGTCATCGGCAACGACCTCAACGGCTATGTGCTGGAAGACGTGGCCATCGACTACCTGGAGCAGACGCCCAAGTCCTCGCTGGACCCCAACAACATTCTGGATGCCGAGGGCATCCGCAAGATCACCGAGCTGACGGCCAACCAGAACATCGTCACCAACGAGCTCGAGCGCAACTCGGACCTGGCCATCACCAAGAAGAACGTGGAGACCAAGGAAGCCATGCTGGCGCTGGAGCGCCAGCAGGCCGATGCCGAGGCGCGCCAAAAGCGCGAGATCGCCACCATCCAGGCCCGCGAGCAGGCCGAAACCCAGAAGGTGCAGGAAGAAGAGCGCCTGAAGGCCGAGCAGGCGCGCATCCAGACCCAGGAGCAGCTGGACATCCGCGAGGAAAACCGCCAGCGCGAAGTGGCCGTGGCCCAGCAAAACCGTGAGCGTGCCGTGGTGATCGAGGTCGAGAAGGTCACGCGCGCCAAGGAGCTGGAGATCGTGGCCCGCCAGCGCGAGGTGGAGCTGCAGCGCATCGAGAAGGAAAAGGCCATCGAGGTCGAGAAGGCCAACATCGCCAACGTGGTGCGCGAGCGCGTGGTGGTGGAAAAGTCCGTGGCCCAGGAAGAGGAACGCATCAAGGAAGTGCGCGTGGTCTCCGAGGCCGAGCGCATGAAGCAGGTCACCGTGCTGACCGCCCAGGCCCAGGCCGAGGAAGACATGGTGCGCCAGGTCAAGAAGGCCGAGGCCGAAGAGGCTTCCTCGCGCCACAAGGCCGTGGAAGTCACGACCATGGCCCAAGCCGAGCTGGAAGCGGCCAGCAAGACCGCCGAAGCCAAGAAGAAGCTGGCCGAGGCCATCGAGGTCGAGCGCGCCGCGCCCGGCCTGGCCGATGCCAAGGTGCGCGAAGTCACCGCCGCCGCCCTGGAAAAGGAAGGCCTGGCCCAGGCCCGCGTGATTGCCGAGAAGCTGATGGCCGAAGCCAAGGGCCATCAGGAAAAGGGCCTGGCCGAGGCGCGCGTCATCGAGGCCACGGCCGACGCCAACGAAAAGCAGGGCCTGGCCGATGCCAAGGTGCTGGAAGAGCGCCTGCTGGCCCAGGCGCGCGGCGAGGCCCAGGTGGGCGCCACCAAGGCCACGGTCACGCGCGACGTGGGCATGTCCGAGGCCGATGTGCTGCGCGACAAGCTCTTCGCCGAGGCCAAGGGCCTGACCGAGAAGTTCACCGCGCTGGCCTCGCTGTCCGACCAGGCGCGCTCGCATGAGGAGTTCCGCATGCAGCTGGAGAAGAACTTCGAGCAGGCGCTGGCCGCCATCGAGGCCAACAAGAGCGTGGCCAAGGACCAGTCCGAGGTGCTGTCTGCCGCGCTCAGCAAGGCCAACATCGACATCGTGGGCGGCGAGGGCGCCTTCTTCGACAACTTCGCCAAGGCGCTGTCCGTGGGCAAGGCCGTGGAAGGCGTGGCGGGCAAGAGCCCCATCGTGCAGGACCTGATCAGCAAGTTCCTCAGCGGCAAGGGCGGCGCATCGCTGCTGAACGCGCTGGGCGACGGCAAGGGCCTGCCGCCCACGCAGAGGGTCGACTGAACGGGGCGGCCGCCCGGCCGCTCCCTCCACCGGCTGCCCAGCCTCCCGCATCCGCCTTCCTCCGCCCGCCTGCCTGCCAGTCAGCTGGCCGGGGAGGGCGTGAATGGTCCCTGACACGCGAAAGCCCGTGACGCCCATGTCCCAACCGTCCCCATCGTCCTCACAGTCCCCGTCCCCCGACACCGCGGCCTCTGCCGTGGACCAGGCAGTCGCCAGCGGCGGCTCCTACGAAGTGCTGGCCAAGCGCCTTGACGGCCAGGGGCAGGCGCTGGAGACGCTGGCACGCCAGCTCAACGAGGAGCGGCTGGAGGAATTCGGCCGCAGCCAGATGGAAGTCATCGGGCGCATGCGCGTGCGCACCGAAAACAACTGCCTGGGCCGCGACATCGCCCAGGTCGGCGGCTACCTGCTGTTTGGCTACAACGTCTTCATGGGCCTGAAGCAGTCCACGCGCGTGGAAGACGTGTTCGTGCTGTACCGCCTGCACGAGGGAGAGCAGGGCTACGAGGTCACGCCGGTCGATCTCAAGGACAGCTTTCTGGGCATACAGAGCTTCGTGCAGGACTTCCAGGAGCTGTACGCCTACTACAAGAACACCCGGCTGATGCAGCTGGCCGTGCGCGATGGCAAGCTGCTGGCGAGCTTCCAGATCGGCGAGCGCCTGTCCGATGTGCGCGTATTCCGCTGGTCCGTGCCCGTCGATGGCCAGCCCATCCGCTACATAGACAACCGGGGCGAGCGCGACATCGAGCTGCCCGCACCGCATGACTTCGAGTGGCAGCGCGCCGGGCGCGAGCAGCTGGTGCAGGGACGCCATCCGCACATCAACATCCTGGACAAGGTCTTCGTCGAGACGCTGGGCGGCGACCTGACCATCAAGGTCGAGAACAACACCAACGACGGCCTGGGCATCTACCGCGAGCCCGTGCAGGAGAAGAACCAGTCGCTGGACGACGCCGTGTTCGAGTACGCCGCCGTCGGCAGCCTGATCCTGCTGAAGATCCTGCCCTACCGCGAAGAGCAGTGGCGCTACCTGATCTTCAACACCCTGTCGCGCCAGGTGCTGCGCATGGACGCCATCGGCGCGGCCTGCATCCAGCTGCCGCAGGACCACGGCATCATCTTCCCCGGCGGCTACTACCTGCAAAGCGGCGAGAACCGCTCGTTCGAGCAGAACATGCAGGGCATGCGCTACCGGCGCAGCATCCGCTCGCCCAACGGCGAGGATGTGCTCTATGTGTTCTATGAGCCCGAGAGCGGGCGCATGGCGCTGTTCAAGTACAACCTGATCGAGCGCGCGCTGCAGCCGCCCATCATCGGGCACGGCTATGCGCGCATGGACGACGGGCGCGTCGTCATCTTCGCGGCCGAGAGCAACGAGGCCTCGCGCGTGCACCCCATGCAGGTCTGGCGCACGCCCTTTGCCTCGGACGACTATGCGGCACGCCAGCCGCAGCGCGACAGCTTCCTGGGCCGCATCGGCAATGCCGAGCTGGTCAGCGGCATCTCCGACCTGTACAGCGTGCGCAAGGAAATCGCGGCCACCGAGGTCTCGCTGCCGCGCTACGAGCGCCTGATCGACGCCGCGCGCCGCCTGTTCGAGCGCTACCACTGGCTGGGCGCGCCGCAGCTCAAGGGCGTGCACGAGACCCTGCTGGGCATTGTCGCCACGGGCGATGCGGTCATCGACGAGTACGAAAAGGTCGAGAGCATCCGCAACGCCTCGGCCAAGGCCATGGGCGAGGTTTCCAGCCGCCACGGCCAGTTGCTCAAGACACTGCGGCTGGCCGACTGGAAAAGCATTGGCGAGTACGTGGACGCGCTCACCCAGCTGGGCCAGTTGCGCGGCCAGCTCATGGCCACGCGCGACCTGCGCTATGTGGACCAGGCCGCCATCGACACCATGGTGCAGGGCGTCAACGAGGCCCAGGCCGAAGTCTCCCAGCGCACGGCCGCCTTCATTGCCACCGACGAGGCCATGCAGCCCTATGCCGACCAGTTGCAGGCACTGGACCAGGCCGCGCAGGCGGCAGCCACGGTGGCGCAGATCAACGAGCCGCTGGCGCGCATGGCCGACATGGCGGCCGCGCTGGACATGCTGTCCGAGCTCATGGGCAGCCTGTCCATCGACGACGCCACGCAGCGCACCCAGGTGGTGGATCGCATCTCGGCCGTCTACGCGCGCCTGAACCAGGTGCGTGCACGCGCCGAGCAGCGCAGGTCGGGCCTGGGCGGCGCCGAGAACGTGGCCCAGTTCGCCGCCCAGCTGGCGCTGTTCTCGCAAAGCATCGTCAGCGCCCTGGGCCTGGCGCAGACGCCCGAGAAATGCGACGAGCAGCTGGCACGCCTGCTGGTGCAGCTGGAGGAAATCGAAAGCCGCTTCGGCGAGCACGAGCAGTTCCTCGGCGACATCATGGCCAAGCGCGAGGAAGTGCTGGAGAGCTTCGAGGCGCGCCGCCAGTCGCTGCAGGACGAGCGCCAGCGCAAGGCGCAGGGCGTGCTGGACGCGGCCCTGCGCATCGTGCAAAGCCTGCCCAAGCGCACCGAAAAACTGGCCAGCGCCGATGCCCTGCATGCTTTTTTTGCAGGCGATCCGCTGATCGGCAAGCTCAAGGAGCTGGCCCAGCGCCTGCGCGAGCAACTGCATGACCCGGTCAAGGCCGACGACATCGACGGCCGCGTCAAGAACCTGCGCGACCAGGCGTTTCGCGCGCTGCAGGACCGCACCGAGCTGTACGAAGGCGACGGTGCCATCATCCGCCTGGGCCGCCACCGCTTCAGCGTGGGCAACCAGGAGCTGGACCTGACCCTGCTGCCGCGCAACGGCGAACTGTTCCTGCACCTGGTCGGTACCGAGTATTTCGAGCCCATGGACAACCCGGAGCTGGCCGCCCTGCAGGCCTACTGGGATGCCTCCACGCCGGCCGAATCGCCGCAGTTCTACCGGGGCGAATACCTGGCCCTGGAAGTGGTGCTGGCCGCGCGCCAGCGCCGTGACGGCTGGAGCGAGGCCCGGCTGGCCCAGTTGCTGCCCGACGAGGCGGCGCTGACCCAGGCCATCCGCGAGTTCTCCGCGCCGCGCTACCGCGAAGGCTATGAGCGCGGCATCCACGACCATGATGCGGCCCGCATCCTGCAGGTGCTGCTGCCCCTGCGCGATGCCGCCGGCGTGCTGCGCTTTGCGCCCGACGCCCGTGCGCTGGCCCTGCTGTTCTGGAGCGCACAGGCCCAGGTGCAGCAGCCGCAGCTGGCTGCCGCCATGGCGCAGTGGCCGCTGCGCGCCCAGCAGGCGCAGGCCATGCAGCAGATGTTCGGCAGCGAGGCCGAACAGCTGAGCCTGCGCACCGACATCTCCGAGCGCCTGCGCGCCTATGCCGAAGAACGGGGCCTGCTGCGCGACCTGCTGCCAGGACAGGCGGCGCCCGCAAACAGCGATATCGACAGCCTGATCCACGGCGCCGCCGACTACCTGCAGGCCGAGCTGGCGCAAAAGGCTGTGCGCTTTTCCTTCTCCAGCTACAGCCAGTCGGCCATTGCCGCGCTGCAGGCCGCCGTGCAGCAGCAGGCCCAGCCGCTGCAGCGCTGGGAAGAAATGCAGGCCTACTGGCAGGGCGAGGACCGGCGCGACAAGGCCGTGGCGCCGCTGGACCAGCGCTGGCGCAGCGCGCTGCACTGGCTGCAGACCGCCTGCCGCGCGCTGGACGACGGGCAAGAGCAGGCCTGGTTGGCCTATTGCGGCGAGGCCGCCGCCTGGCTGTGCTGTGCCGGCCAGTTGCCCTGCAAGGTCAGCAGCGTGGACCTGCGCCACGAAGTGCCGGGCCTGCTGGGCCAGCATCCGCGCATTGCGGACGGCCGCATGTGGCTGCAGATCGACGACCTGGGCCAGCGCGCCGCGCGCCATTTCCGAACCTTTGTTCCCGAATTCGGCCGCTACCAGGCGCTGCGCCAGCATCTGCTGCAGGACTGGCGCTCGCGCGTGCGGGTGGAGGAATTCAAGGCCCGGCCGCTGTCGTCCTTTGTGCGCAACCGGCTGATCAACGAGATCTACCTGCCCGTGATCGGCGACAACCTGGCCAAGCAGATCGGCGTGGCCGGCGAGAACAAGCGCACCGACCAGATGGGCCTGCTGATGATGATCTCGCCGCCCGGCTACGGCAAGACCACGCTGATGGAGTACGTGGCCAACCGGCTGGGCCTGATCTTCATGAAGATCAACGGCCCGGCGCTGGGCCACTCCGTGCGCTCGCTGGACCCGGCCCATGCGCCGGACGCCACGGCGGCCAAGGAGCTGGAAAAGCTCAACCTGGCGCTGGAGATGGCCAACAACGTGATGCTGTACATCGACGACATACAGCACACGCACCCCGAGTTCCTGCAGAAATTCATCTCGCTGTCGGACGGCACGCGCCGCATCGAGGGCGTATGGAAGGGCCAGACCCGCACCCACGACATGCGCGGCAAGCGCTTTTGCGTGGTGATGTCGGGCAACCCGTACACCGAGTCGGGCGAGGTCTTCAAGATCCCCGACATGCTGGCCAACCGTGCCGACATCTACAACCTGGGCGACGTGCTGGGCGGAATGCAGGAGGTGTTCAAGCTCAGCTACATCGAAAACAGCATGACCTCGAACGCCGTGCTGGCGCCGATGGCCACGCGCAGCCTGCAGGACCTGTACCTGCTGCTGGACAAGGCGCAGGGCCGGGAGGTCTCGGGCAATGCGCTGTCGCACGACTATTCATCGGCCGAGCTGCGCGAGATCGAGGCCGTGCTGGCCCGCATGGTGCAGGTGCGCGAGCTGGTGTTCAAGGTCAACCAGCAGTACATCCAGAGCGCCGCGCAGGACGACGGCTACCGCACCGAGCCGGCCTTCCGGCTGCAGGGCAGCTACCGCAACATGAACAAGCTGGCCGAGAAGATCACGCCCGTGATGAACGACCAGGAAATGCAGCAGATGCTGGCCGACCACTACCAGGGCGAAGCGCAGATGCTGACCACGGGCGCCGAGGAGAACCTGCTCAAGCTCGCCGAGCTGCGCGGGCAGATGAGCGACGAGGACAGCGCCCGCTGGCAGCAGATACGCCAGCAGTTCCTGCGCCGCCAGGCCGCAGGCGGCGCCAATGCCGACGCCGCCACGCGCGTGACGGCGCAGCTGGTCGATCTGGTCGCCGCCACGCGTGAGGTGGCCCAGTCCCAGCAGCAGGCGATGCAGGAAGGCGCCGCCGGCCAGGCCCACGCATCGGCAGCGGCCGCGCAGGCCGCCGCCAGGGACGCTGACCAATCCCAGACGCTACAGGCGCTTCAGGCTCTGCTGGCGCGGCTGCTGCAAACCCAAAGCGCGGCAGGCGATTCGCTGCACGGCATACGCGAGCTGATGGCGCAAAAGGTGGCCAGCGAGCCGGCCCACCCCCGCGCCGGCACCCCGTCGGATACGCAGGAGGCCCAGGACCGTCAGGCCCTGGTCCACATGCTGGGCCAACTGCTGACCCGGTCGCTGGCCCAGTCCCTTGAGCCCGTGGTCACGCACCTGGACCAGGCCCGCCGCCAGCAGCTGGGCCTGCACCGCGTGCTGATGCAGGTGGCCACGCGCATGCAGGAGCAGATCGACGCCCAGCGCGCGGGCCGTCCCGTGCCGGCTGCGGGCGCCATACGCTCCGAGGAAATCGACAAGGCCTTCGAGCGCATGCAGCGCGGCGACGTGCCGCCTGCGGCCTAGGCCCATCGCTGGGGCAAAGCCGGGGCCAAGCCGGGGCAGGGCACATCGGCAAAGGCTGGGGCGCCTTGCTGGCGCTGCCTTTGCATGGGCGGGGGGCCCTCGCACGTCTGCATGCGCTGATCCGTCATCGGACAACCCGATGTCCCGGACGTTGGACCATCACCTACAACCCGGGGCGCGTCCCGAACCGATGCTTGGAGTGGCGTGTTCGCAGCAGTGTGCACGCCCCACGAAGAGCCAACACGATGGACGCCCCATGGAACACAACACCCAGCTTTCCGTTTCGCGCAGGGACCTGCTGATTGCAGGTGCCTCCACGGCTGCGGCAACGGCCGTGCCTCGATCGGCCGGCGCGCAAGTGCAGCCTCCCTCCATCCCTGAAGGGGTCCAACTGCCCGTCACCCTGCAGGTGAACGGCCAGGAACACCGCCTGGACCTGGACACCCGCACCACGCTGCTCGACGCCCTGCGCGAGCATCTTCACCTGACCGGCACCAAGAAAGGCTGCGACCATGGCCAGTGCGGGGCCTGCACGGTGCTGGTGAATGGCCGGCGCGTGGTGTCCTGCCTGAGCCTGGCCGTGATGAACCAGGGAGCCGCCGTGACCACCATCGAAGGTCTTGGCACGCCGCAATCCCCGCACGCCATGCAGGCCGCCTTCGTGCGGCATGACGGATTCCAGTGCGGCTACTGTACGCCGGGGCAGATCTGTTCTGCCGTGGGCGTGCTCGATGAAATCAAACGCGGCATGCCCAGCCATGCCAGCGAAGACATCGTGGCCCAGCCCCTGGTGTCGGCCCATGAACTGCGTGAACGCATGAGCGGCAATCTGTGCCGCTGCGGGGCGTATTCCAACATCGTCGATGCCATCACCGAAGTGGCGGGGGAGGGCAGGACATGATTGCCTTCTCCTACGAACGCGCCCAGTCCCCCGCGCAGGCTGCCGCCGCCGTGGCGGCCCGGCCGGGCGCCCGCTTCATCGCCGGGGGCACGAATCTGCTGGACCTGATGAAGCTGCAGATAGAAACCCCCGTGCATCTGGTCGATGTGAACGGCACCGGCATGGACACCGTGGAGCCCACTGCGCAGGGGGGCTTGCGCATAGGCGCGCTGGTGCGCAACAGCGACCTGGCCGCCCATGCGCGCGTGCGGCGCGACTACGGCGTGCTGACCCGCGCCCTGGTGGCCGGCGCCTCTGGCCAGTTGCGCAACATGGCGACCACGGGCGGCAATCTGCTGCAGCGCACCCGCTGCCCGTATTTCTACGACACCAATATGCCGTGCAACAAGCGCGTGCCGGGCAGCGGCTGTTCGGCCATTTCCGGCGTGAGCCGCCAGCATGCGGTGATCGGCGGCAGCGAGGCCTGCATTGCCACCCACCCCAGCGACATGGCCGTGGCGCTGCGCGCGCTGGACGCCACCGTGGAGACCATCCAGGCCGACGGCAAGGCCCGCGTCATCCCCATTGCCGACTTCCACCGGCTGCCCGGCAGCACGCCGCACGTAGAGACGGCCTTGCAGGCCGGCGAACTGATCACCTCCGTCACCCTGCCGCCGCCGCCGGGCGGAACGCACATCTATCACAAGGTGCGTGACCGCGCCTCCTATGCCTTTGCGCTGGTGTCGGTGGCCGCCATCGTGCAGCGCGACGGCAGCGGGCGCGTGGCCCTGGGCGGCGTGGCGCACAAGCCCTGGCGTCTGGAGGCTGCCGAAGCACAGATGCCGCAGGGAGCCAAGGCCGTCACCGACCGCCTGCTGGCAGGCGCCCGGCCCACGCAGGACAACGCCTTCAAACTCACGCTGGCCGAACGCACGCTCGCCGCCGTGCTGCATCAGGCAAGGAGCTGACGCCATGAAATTCGACACTCCCGCAACGGTCAACCCCATTGACCAGCTCAAGATCATCGGCCAGCCGATGAACCGCATCGACGGCCTGCTCAAGACCACCGGCACGGCGCCGTATGCCTATGAACGGCATGACGTGGTCCAGCACCCGGCCTATGGCTATGTGGTGGGCTCGGCCATCGCCAAGGGCCGCATACGCAGCATCGGGCTGGCGCAGGCAAGCCGCGCGCCCGGCGTGCTCGCCATCGTCACCGCACAGACCGCTGGCAAGCTGGGCCAGGGCAAGATGAATACCGCGCCGCTGCTGGCAGGCCCCCAGGTGGCCCACTACCACCAGGCCGTGGCCCTGGTGGTGGCGGAGACCTTCGAGCAGGCGCGCGCTGCCGCGCAGCTGGTCCGTGTGGACTACGAGCCCGTGGCTGGCGCCTATGACCTCGCCAAGGCCAAGGACTCCGCCGTGCCACCCGACAGCATCAATGGCGATGCGCCGGACACGGCCATTGGAGATTTCGAGGGCGCCTTCGCTTCGGCCCCCGTGAAGGTGGACGCCACATACACCACGCCCGACCAGTCGCACGCCATGATGGAGCCCCATGCCACGCTGGCCGCATGGAAGGGCGACCAGCTCACGGTATGGACCTCGAACCAGATGATTGCCTGGGGCCAGGGCGAGCTGGCAAAGACGCTGGGCATTCCCAAGGACAAGGTGCGCTTGGTCTCGCCATTCATTGGCGGCGGTTTTGGCGGCAAGCTGTTCCTGCGGGCCGATGCCCTGCTGGCCGCATTGGGCGCCCGCGCGGCAGGCCGGCCCGTCAAGGTCGCACTGCAGCGCCCGCTGATGGCCAACAACACCACGCACCGCCCGGCCACCATCCAGCGTGTGCGCATCGCGGCAGGGCAGGACGGAAAAATCACCGCCATCGGCCACGAAAGCTGGTCGGGCGACCAGCCCGGAGGATCGGCGGACGGTGCCGTGGACCAGACCCGCCGCATGTATGCCGGCACCCATCGCATGACCGCCACGCGCCTGGCCGTGCTGGATCTGCCCGAGGCCAATGCCATGCGCGCCCCCGGCGAGGCCACGGGGCACATGGCCCTGGAGGTTGCCATGGACGAGCTGGCGGAAAAGCTCGGCATCGATCCCGTGGAACTGCGCATCCGCAACGACACCCAGGTGGTGCCGGACAGCGGCAAGAAGCCGCAACCCAAGGCGAAGGAGGGCACCCCTGCCCAGGAGCACAAGCCGTTTTCCCGGCGTGAATTCGTGCAGTGCCTGCGCACGGGCGCCGAGCGCTTCGGATGGAGCCAGCGCAATCCCCAGCCGGCCCAACGACGCGAAGGGCGCTGGCTGATCGGCCTGGGCATGGCCGGCGCCTACCGAGGCGCCCCTGTCATGAAGTCCGCCGCCCGCGTGCGTCTGGACAGGCAGGGCATGCTCACCGTGGAAACCGACATGACCGACATCGGCACGGGCAGCTACACCATCATTGCCCAGACGGCGGCCGAGATGCTGGGCCTGCCGCTGCAGCAGGTGCGTGTGCGGCTGGGCGATTCCGGCTTTCCGGTGTCGGCCGGCTCGGGCGGGCAATGGGGCGCGGCCAGTGCCACCTCCGGCGTCTATGCCGCCTGCGTGAAGCTGCGCGAGGCCGTGGCGCGCAAGCTGGGCATGGACCCGGCGACGGCCGAATTCTCGGATGGGCATGTGCAGGCGGGCGGCAAGCGCCGGGCCCTGGCCAGCGCTGCCGGCGACGCCGACCTGACGGCCGAGGATGCCATCGAATTCGGCGTGCTGGACAAGAAGATGCAGCAGTCCACCTTTGGCGCACACTTCGTGGAGGTGGCCGTGGACGCCTTCACTGCCGAGGTCCGCGTGCGCCGCATGCTGGCCGTTTGCGCGGCCGGCCGCATCCTCAATCCCAAGACGGCCCGCAGCCAGGTCATCGGCGCCATGACCATGGGCGTGGGAGCGGCCCTGATGGAAGAGCTGGCCGTGGACACGCGACTGGGCTATTTCGTCAACCATGACCTGGCAGGCTACGAGGTGCCCGTGCATGCCGACATCCCGCACCAGGAAGTGATCTTTCTGGACGAGGTCGACCCCATGGCCTCGCCCATGAAAGCCAAGGGTGTGGGCGAGCTGGGTATCTGCGGCGTGAGCGCAGCCATTGCCAACGCCATCCACAACGCCACCGGCGTGCGGGTGCGCGACTACCCGATCACGCTGGACAAGCTGCTGGCAGGACTGGGGAGGCTGGCATGAGAGGGGACTGCACCTGAGGCAGCCCGCTCAGGCCCTGGATTCTTGATGAACGAAGGCCGGTCACCTCTGGGTGGCCGGCCTTTTTGCCTGTGGCCATCAATAGAACGCATAGCTTGCGCGTCCGTCGGCATTGGCCTGGAAAGGCTGGCGTGGAGATACTTTTTGCACTGGGGAATGTCGGCGCTGTGCGCTCCGAATGCAGGCCGCCCCCAGTTTTCCCACAAAAGAACCTGGCCTGGGCGCAAAGCGCATGCCAGGGCAAAGAGACAACCTGCTCCGACAAGGACTTGTATGAAAGATATCCGCAAGACGATGGACGAGGGCGCCATGGCGCCGTTCCAGTGGCTGGCCGTGGCCATCTGCATCCTGCTCATCATGCTGGACGGCTTCGATGTGCTGGTGATGGCCTTCACTGCCTCGGCCGTCGCTGCCGAATGGAAGCTCAACGGGGCGCAGCTGGGCGTGCTGTTCAGCGCCGGTCTGATCGGCATGGCCCTGGGCTCGCTGTTCCTGGCGCCCGTGGCCGACCGCCGTGGCCGGCAACCCATCATCGTGCTGTGCCTGGTGCTGGTGTCCGTGGGCATGCTGCTGTCTGCGGCAGCGCGCAGCCATGTCGAGCTGGCAGCCCTGCGCGCCATGACGGGCGTGGGCATTGGCGGCATGCTGGCCAGCGTGGGGGTGATCACCTCTGAGTATTCATCGAACAAATGGCGCAGCACGGCGATTGCGCTGCAGGCCACGGGCTATCCGATTGGCGCCACGCTGGGCGGACTCATGGCCGCCTGGCTGCTGACACACCATGGTTGGCGCTCGGTCTTTGTGTTCGGCGGCCTGGCCACGGCGCTGATGGTGCCCATCGTGCTGTGGCGCCTGCCGGAGTCGGTGGATTTCCTGATGGGCCGTCGCCCGGCGCGTGCGCTGGAAAAGCTCAACCGCCTGATGGCACTCATGGGGCAACCCGCCATGCTGCAGTTGCCCGCGCAAGCCGGCGGTGACGTCCAGCAGGGCAATACCGTGGCCGCCTTGTTCAGGAACGGCCTGGCGCGCCCCACGCTCATGCTCTGGGCCGGCTTCTTCCTGCTGATGTTCAGCGTCTACTTTTCCCTGAGCTGGACGCCCAAGCTGCTGGTGCAGGCCGGCCTGTCGGCACAGCAGGGCGTGACGGGCGGCGTGCTGCTCAACCTGGGCGGCATTGCCGGCGGCAGCCTGTTCGGCCTGCTGGCGGTGAAGGCCAAGCTGCGGCATCTGGCCATGGGCAGCCTGTTGCTGAATGCCTTGTTCACCGCGCTGTTCGGCCTGGCCTCGGCCAGCCTGGGCTGGGCGTTCGCCGCAGCGGTGGGCGTGGGCGTGTTCCTGTTCGCCTCCATGGCCGGGCTGTATGGGTTGGTGCCGGCCACCTATCCGGCCCAGGTGCGCGCCACCGGCATGGGCTGGGCCATAGGCATTGGGCGCATAGGCGCCATCGTGGCGCCCACCATGGCTGGCCTGCTGCTGGACGGCGGTTGGCAGCCTGCCTCGCTGTACTACGTCTTTGCCTTGCCGCTGATTGCCGCTGCGCTGGCCGTGTGGGCCACGGGCGCCGGCCGCACCCTGGCGCCGGGGGGTGGCGCGCTGCGAGCGCCTGGTGCTTGATCCTTGAACCCGTATCCGTAAGCACGCGCCCGAGCGCCCAAGCGCTCAAGCGCAGGAGAGACACTTCCATGGCATTGGACAAACCCTATCTCGACGTACCGGGAACCACGGTCTTCGACGCCGAGCAATCCCGCCAGGGCTACTGGCTCAACCAGTTTTGCATGTCGCTGATGAAGGCCGAGAACCGCGAGCGCTTTCGGGCTGACGAGCGAGCCTATCTGGGCGAATGGGCCATGACGGCCGAGCAAAGACAGGCCGTGCTGGACCGCGACCTGAACCGCTGCATTGCGCTGGGCGGAAACATCTACTTCCTCGTGAAGATCGGCGCCACCGACGGCGTCAGCGTGCAGAACATGGTCTCGACCATGAGCGGCATGAACGAGGAGGACTACCGCCAGATGATGCTGGGCGGCGGGCGCAGCATCGAAGGAAACCGCTACCTGCATGAGCAGGCGCAGCAAGCAAAGGGCATTTGATGGCACGCATCACCGCATCCGTCTACACCTCGCACGTGCCCGCCATCGGCGCGGCTATGGACCTGGGCAAGGCAGACGAGCCCTATTGGCAGCCTTTGTTCAAGGGCTTCGAGCACTCGCGCCAATGGCTCAAGGACAACAAGCCCGACGTGATCTTCCTGGTCTACAACGACCACGCGACCGCGTTCAGCCTGGACTTCATCCCGACGTTTGCCATCGGCACGGCCGCCGAATACCAGCCCGCCGACGAAGGCTGGGGCCCGCGCCCCGTGCCCAAGGTCATCGGCCATCCGGAGCTGGCCAGCCACATCGCGCAGTCGGTGATACAGCAGGACTTCGACCTGACCATCGTCAACAAGATGGACGTGGACCACGGCCTGACCGTGCCGCTGTCGCTGATGTGCGGCGAGCAGGACGCGCGCACGGGCGCCTGGCCCTGCCCGGTGATTCCGTTTGCCGTGAACGTGGTGCAGTACCCCGTGCCGTCGGGCCAGCGCTGCTTCAACCTGGGCCGTGCCATCCGCCGCGCCGTGGAAAGCTTCGATGAAGACCTGAACGTGCAGATCTGGGGCACGGGCGGCATGAGCCACCAACTGCAGGGCGCGCGTGCGGGCCTGATCAACAAGGAGTGGGACAACCGCTTCCTGGACCTGCTGATCGAGAACCCTGCCGGTTTGGCCAAGATGCCGCATATCGACTACGTGCGCGAAGCCGGCTCGGAAGGCATCGAGCTGGTGATGTGGCTGATCGCGCGCGGCGCCATGGCCGATGTGGATGGCCCCGCGCCGCTGCCCAAGGTCAACCACCGCTTCTACCATGTGCCGGCATCGAACACGGCCGTCGGACACCTCATTCTGGAGAACGCAGCATGAGCCGGCCTTGCGTGGTACTTCTGCCGGGCCTGCTGTGCGACGAGACGGTCTGGCACGAGCAGCAGGCGGCCCTGTCCTTTGCCGGTGCTGCCGAGTGCATTGTTCCGTCCTATGGCGCGGCGGCCACCATCGAAGACATGGCGCGCCTTGTGCTGGACTGCGTGGCGGCCGAGCGGTTTTCGCTGGCGGGCCATTCCATGGGCGGGCGCGTGGCCCTGGCCATTGCCGGCATGGCTCCCCAGCGTGTGGAGCGGCTGGCCTTGCTGGACACCGGCATGGACCCCATCGCCCCGGGCGAGGCCGGCGAGAGCGAACGCGCCAAGCGCATGGCGCTCCTGCAGATCGCCCGGCACAGCGGCATGCGCGAGATGGGCCTGCAATGGGCGCGCGGCATGGTGCATCCCGACCGGCTTGATACGCCACTGTTTGGCGAGGTGCTCGACATGGTGGCGCGCTTCACGCCCGAGGTGTTTGCTGCGCAGATCAATGCCTTGCTGAACCGCCCCGATGCGGGCGATGTGCTCCGGCAACTGCGCTGCCCGACCCTGCTGGCCTGTGGTCGCCAGGATGCCTGGAGCCCGCTGTCACGCCATGAGCGCATGCAGGCCCTGTGCCCGGGCGCCGAGCTGGTGGTGATCGAGGACAGCGGCCACATGAGCACCATGGAGCAGCCGCAGCAGGTGTCGAGGGCACTGCTCGACTGGATGGGCCGCTGAGCGAGCGCTGCGCAGGCTAGGCCGGCAGATCGCCCACGGCCCGCCGGCAGGCCTGCATGAACAGCTCCAGGTCCTGCGATGCCGTGCTCAGCGCACGCGTGGCCAGCCCGATGCGCCTGCGTGTGGAAGGCAGGTCCACGGGCACGATGGACAACTGCCCGCCGTGGTCATCCTGCAGGGCCTGTCCGCGCGAGGCCAGGGCCAGCCGGCCCGTCTGCAGCACAAAGGCCAGCGTCATGGTCGGGCTGCTGGCGCGCAGGCTGGCGCGCGGCGGCTCCAGGCCCTGGCTGCGGAACAGCTGGACCATGGCGCGATCGGCCGGCGTGCCGGGCAGGGGCGACACCCAGGGCCATTGCAGCAAATCCTCCAGAACCAGCTGGCCGCAGCCCAGGCAGGCATGGCCGGCCGGTGCCACCACCACCAGGTCATCGTCGAACAGGTGCAACTGGCGTACCTCATCGGAGGGCATGTCGGCGCGCAGGGCGCCGGCGATGGCGTCGATGTCGGCGCTCAGCAGGTGCTGCACCAGGCTCTCGTAGGTGCCGTCCACGATGCTGACTTCGATGTCCGGGTGGCTGGCGGCCAGGCTGTCGACCGCGCGCGGCAGGAAGATTCCCACCGACAGCGGCAGCACGCCGACCACCACACGCCCCCGGATCTCGCCGCGCCAGGCGGAAATATCGCTGTCCATGCCGCGCACCTCGGCCAGGGCCAGCTTGACACGGCGCAGCAGCGCTTCGCCGGACGGCGTCAGCCGCGTGCCGAAGGCCAGCTTGTAGAACAGCTGCATGCCCAGACTGGCTTCCAGCCCCTGCAGCGCCGCATGCACGGCGGGCTGCGTCAGGCCCAGCCACTGCGCGGCCAGGGATTCGCTGCCGCAGTCGGCAATGGCCATGAGGGCGCGCAGCTGGCCCGCAGGCACGGTCTCGGCAAAACGCTCGGGCAGGGGAGGGCGCCTGGCCGCCAGCGTGGCGGCGGCCTGGGCGTCGGCCGCGCCGCTGCCCAGATGCTGGAGCATGGCCTCGATGCGGCCGGCCAGCTGGCTGCCCAGCGGGGTCGGCATCATGCCGCGCGCCCCCCGCATGAACAGCGGCAGGCCACAGGCCTCTTCCAGTTGCAGCACTGAGCGCGCCACGGCCGGCTGAGAAAGATGCATAGCCTGGGCGGCCCGCGTGGTGCTGCCGTGGCGCACCACGCCCAGCATGGCGCGCATGGCCCGCAAATGGCCTGCCAACTCGGGAAAACGCGAAGGATTGCTGGTGGCCGGGCCGGTCCAGGGGGCAAGGTAAAGGTTCATGGAAAGGCGCTGAACGGTACGTTGGAAAACCGTGTTTTGATTGTCCCATAAGAAAAACGCATTGATGGCCGGGGCTCCGGCATTGGCCGGATCGATGCCAGCGTGGAATGCTTGGGGCCTGGATCAAGACAGCCCATCGCAGGCTGCGAATTCCGGGGAGACAAGAAACATGAAGCATGAAATCGACCGGCTGCTGGCCCGCCAGGCCTGCCTGGACCTGGTGCTGCGCGCTGCTGCCTTTGCGGATGCCGGTGATGCCCAGGCCCTGGCGCAGCTGTTTGCCGAAGACGGCCAGCTGCAACGGCCCGGCGGCGAGGTGCTGGGCGGGCGCGCAGCCATCGCCGCCGCGTACTCCCGGCGTCCCGCGAGCCGCATGACCCGGCATCTGGTCACCAACACGCTGGTGGAACTGCAAGGCCCGGACCGCGCCAGCGCGCGCAGCCAGGTGCTGCTGTGGTCCTGCGACGAGGCCGATGCCATCACGCCGCACGGCCGCCCGGCCCAACCGCGCCAGCTCGTTGGCGAGTTCGATGACACCTTCGGGCGCAGTCCTGAAGGCCATTGGCTGATCACGCGTCGCGTGGCGCGCTTCGTCATGTACCGGGACCTCCCGGGCGCCTGAAGCGCAGGGCGCCCAGCCGCCTTCCCCCATTTCCCCGCGCCCGCCACTCTCGCCTTTCCTAAGGCGCAGCGTTGCGGCGTGCCGATTCCGCAACGACAACAACAGGAGACAAAAGCATGAAACGCATTCTCAAGAGCATTCCCCAACCCCCAGCCAGGCGCCCACTGCGGGCTTGTCTGGCCCGCCTCGCCCCACTCGCCATGCTGGCAGCAGCAGGCGGCGCCCAGGCCCAGACCGCCTCATCGGTGACGCTGTACGGCCATCTGGACACCGGCATCGAGCACCTGACGAATGTGCAAGGCGGCGGATCGCTGACGCGCATGCCCGGCCTCACGGGAACGGCACCGTCGCGCTGGGGGCTGCGCGGCAGCGAGGATCTGGGCGGGGGCCTGAGCGCCGTCTTTGCGCTGGAGTCAGGCTTTGGCCCGGATGCCGGCACCTTCAACCAGGGCGGGCGGGGCTTCGGGCGCCAGGCCTGGGTGGGGCTGTCCGGAGGCTGGGGCAGCGTCTCGCTGGGGCGCAACTACACCATGCTGTACTGGGCGCTGTTCGACGCCGACCTGCTGGGTCCCAACGCCTTCGGTCTGAGCAGCCTGGACAGCTACATCCCCAACACGCGCACCGACAACTCCCTGGCCTACCGGGGGCGCTTCGGCGCCTGGAGCCTGGGTGCGGCCTACAGCCTGGGACGCGATGCCGTCAACGCCGGCCCCAGCCCGGCCGGCACCAACTGCGCCGGCGAATCGGCCACGGACAGGCAGGCCTGCCGCCAATGGTCCGCCATGCTGAAGTACGACACCGCGCCCTGGGGCTTTGCACTGGCCGTGGACGAGATGCGCGGCGGTGCCGGCGCATTTGCAGGGCTGACGCGCTCGGACCTGAAGGACCGCCGCATCATGCTCAACGGCTATGCCGCGCTGTCACCCACCATCAAGCTGGGCGCCGGCCTCATGCGCCGCGACAACGACGCGGCCCAGGCGGCCTCGGCCAGCAACGGCGCCACGCCGCGCAGCACCCTGGCCTGGGGCGGCCTGTCCTGGTCCCCCAGCGCCGCCGTCGTGGTCGATGGCCAGCTGCAGCAACTGCGCTATGCCCAGGGCGGCGACCGCTCCACCCTGCTGGCCCTGCGCGCCACCTACAGGTTCTCCAAGCGCACGGCGGTCTATGCCCAGGCCGCGCGCATTGACAACGGACAGCGCCTGGCCATCTCGGTCAGCTCGGCCGCAGCCGGCGGCAGCCCGCTGGCGGGCGCATCGCAGACCGGCCTGATGCTGGGCCTGCGCCACTCGTTCTGAAACCGAAGGCCAGGCCGGCCGCATCCAATGCGACGCCTGGAGCGTGTGATCAGCAGCGCGAAGAGCCAACGCGGGCACTTGAAAGTGCACACCACGCTCTAGATCTGTACAGCGCGGCCGATGAACTGAATGGGCCCTGTCGGGCGTCCGCTCGGGGAGCCGCCTTCTGGCTCCAGGGTGAGCTCGAAAAGCTGATTCGGCTGCAGAGGCGGCAACTGGTCTACCGGCACTTCGATGGCTTCGCCCGGTTTGACCAGACCCAGGGACACCGGCGCTTTCCAGCCGTCGGCCTTGGTCCAGAACTGCAGGGATTTTTCCGCCGGAATGGCATCCTTGCCCAGTGGCACAAGGCGCAGACGACCTTCAGACTGGGCCTGGACCACCCACCCGGGGGCCTGATTCTGCGGCGCTGCCAGCACGACGAAATAGCGCGGGGCAGCCGGCGGTGATGCCTCTCGCACCACCAGCACAGCCGCGAGCAGTGCTGCAGCGGCAAAGCCGCCACCCGCCAAGCCGCGCCAAAGGGCGAGGCTATCCCAGTGCCACCAGGCACCACGCTGTGCGCGGCCCTCTGGCCGGGCCGGCTTGACGTTGGCCGCGATGCGCTGCCACAGCGTTGCGGAGGGCTCGATGGGGGGAGCCAGCTGAACCAGCGGCAGGAGCCGTTGCTCCCATGCCTGCACGGCCGTGCGCAACGCAGGCTCGTAGGGCAGACGGGATTCGATGGAGCGGCGCTGGGCTGCATTGAGGGTGCCCAACACGTACTCGCCAGCCTGCATCTGGAGATCGTCCGGGGAGCCTCCATCCGTCGACTCTGAGGGATTGGGGTGGGTGTCGCCGCTCATTGCATGCACTCTCTCAGGGCACGCAGTCCGCGTTGAACCCAGGCCTTGACCGTACCAAGCGGTGCCTGCACACGCGCCGCAATTTCGCTGTGGCTGCAGCCGTCCACGTAGGCGTGCAACAGGCAGGCGCGGCGCTCGGGGTCCAGCCGGTCGAGGCAATCGCCAAGACGACCGAGCGTCGCCTGCCGCTCCCATTCACTGCCGCCTTCCTTCCATGCCGAAAGTGCGGCCTGGGCGTCATGCGCTTCATGGGCCGTTTCATCCAGCACGGTTTCGCGTGCGCCATCCCGTACACGGTTGAGGGCGGCGTGCCGCACCACGCTGTAGATCCACCCTCGACCACTTCCGCGATTGCCGTCGAAGGTGGATGAGCGGTTCCAGATGGAGACAAACGCATCGTGCAGCACGTCTTCCGCAGCGGCGCGATCGCGGACGATGCGCAGTGCCACGCCGAGGAGAAAGCGCGCCTCGGCCTCATAAATCCGCTGCAAAGCATCGCGTTCGCCGCGTGCACATGCATGCAATGCTGCGTCATGGTCGAAAGCTTCGTTGTTCTGGGAGACAGCGGGCGGCACGAAATGGAGCGAAGGGGGCGTTGCGGGAAATCCTTCTTCCAGTGTATCCGCGCCGCTGCCGGCTCTTACATGGGCTTCCAGAAGATGTAGTCGGCCTGGTACTTCACGGTGGTCTTCTGGCCCTTGTTGGCAGCCATGCAGGGCTTGTCAGCCGGCGCCACTCCACCCTGGAGCGCCACGCGCTGGATGTAGCTCACACCCTCCAGCGCGCCGCTGCCCATGGCCGGGTTTGCCTTCACCAGCTGGTAAGGCAGATTGCCTGCGCCGGACGGCGCCACAGCCAGCTGGGTGGCGGTGAGTTTGGAGCCGTCGTTGGCCTCCCAGGTTGCGGGGGGGCCGTAGTAGCGGCCCACTTGTTTGCCCATGCGGTCCTTCAGCACAGCATCGGGTCCCACAAAGACCCATTCCGTCTGGCCAGGCACGCTGGCCTTGTCGCGGCACTCGTACGTGATGTCACCGCTGCCGACGGTTTCCCACGCGACCTTGTTTCCTGCTGGAACCTGGATGGGGGCGGGCAGCGATGCCTGGGAGAAAGTGCTGGCCGGCTTGTGCATCGAGCCACAGGCAGCGAGCAGGGCCGCTGTGGCTACAGCGAAGGAAACGGCGGCGGTGCGGGATGCGGAACGAGAGGTCAACATTGCAATTCTCCAAACGGTTTTGTGAAGGGGACTGAAGCAGCGCCTTTTTTGGGCTGCTGCTGGTACTACCCGCCATCGCATCGTTTGGATGCACCCCATGCAAAAATATTTTCGAGAAATGCCGGCGCCAGACTCCATCACAAGCGCAGATTCATGCGGGCATAGACTCCGCGCCCATCGGCGGGCGAGTGATTTGCGGGTCGGGACGATCCTCGAAACGAATGTCGCGCGGCCCATGGAGCATCGTCGCTTTCATCATTTGCCTCCTGATCTGCTGGCAAGTTGCCGATTCAGCGCTTCTTGCGCGCGCCGTGCCGTGTCGGCGTCGACGCGATCGGCCAGCACCTGGCTGAGTTGACGCAACTGATCAGCCGTGAGGCCCGTGTTCAAGCTGATGCCCATGTGGGACTGCAGTTGAGACTCGGCGCCAGGCAGTGCAGACAGCATGCTCACAGTGGCCAGCTCGCGGCTTTGCCAGTCGAGGTTGTCGCGCTCGAAGATGTCCCCGAAGAGATGCGTCTTGAGGTAGTCGTCGATGGCGGGAGCGAAGTCGAACAGCGGTCCCTTGACCGGCGCGCCCGCCAGCTTGGTCTGGTTGGCCGTGCCCGCGGCCAGCAGCGCGTCACCCTTCGGAATGGCGCGGCTGGGCGGATGACCGGGGGCGTCCTGGATGCCGCGCTGCTTGCGCGCTTCCAGTACCTTCATCAGTTCGCCCAGCGCATTGAGGCTGCGCGGGAAGCCCGCGTATGCGTAAAGCTGCACGAAGATTTCCTTCGTGTCACTGACCGTCAGGCCTGCGTCCAGCCCTTGATTCAGAGCCGTATTCAGTTTGGCGATGTCACCTGCCGCAGCGAAGGCTCCGATGGGAACGATGGCCTGCTGCCGGGCCGACAGGGTTGCGGATGCAGTGGATGCACGGACCATATCTCTGGACTCCTGCGTGTTCGGGGCGGCTTGGCAAAGCACTGTCGCCATGCCCACGACGATGATGGCCATTGCCCTGGCCATGGGGCGCCTTTCATCGCGCATGCTTGCCCTCGTATTGGTCATCCGTGACTTTCTCCATCCAGTCCACATTCTTGCCATCCACGGTGCCCGTGACCGTCAGGTAAGTCACGGCGGTCTTCGGCGCAGCGCCGTGCCAGTGTTTGACGCCTGGCGGGCACCAGATCGCATCGCCGGGGCGAACCGTCTGAAGGGGCTTGCCCCATTCCTGGACGAGCCCGACACCCGAACTCACCACCAGGCGCTGTCCGTAGGGGTGGGTGTGCCAGGCCGAGCGGGCACCGGGCTCAAAGGTGACCATCGCGCCGCTGGCGTTGATGTTCTTGTTGGCCGGCCACAGCGGGTCAATCCGCGCCCGGCCGGTGAAGGTCTCGGCAGGACCGGAGATCGAGGCTTGGCTTCCTGCAAGCACGATCTCCTGCTGGGCGGGCGCCGATGAGGCGCTCTCGGCCTGGGGGGCGGCAACAGCAGCGGTCGCGGCCTGTAGCGCGACGGTGCTCAAGAAAACTTTGAAGAATGGGATTCGCATAAAGGAACTTTCCTTGTAGAGACAGGCCTATCGCCGTCCCCTCTCGCTGGGCCGACCGCATGGGCCGGCGCATCAATCCTCGCAGGTGACACGCCGCTGAGCCCCTTGGGCGAGTCGCTTGCCAGTAACACCTGACAGGGGCGTCTGGAGGCGCGGGATGGACGAAAGGACGTTGCGAGCGCTCATTCAATCGAATGAGCGTTCCTATCGAATTTAGTTGGAACAACTTCGCGCGAGTAGGCGCCAGAAACTACATGCGGCTATAAATGGCGCTCATGAATCCCATCGCTTCGCCCGCAATCGGAGCAGCCTAGCGGCGGTAGCGCAATGCCTCGACGATCAGCGACAGTGCGGGCGACGATTGGCGCCGGCTGACGAAGAAGATGTGGAGCCCAGGAAAGGTCGGGCACCAGTCCTTGAGCACGGTTTGAAGTCGGCCGCTCTTGATATGTGGGCGTGCCAGTTCTTCTGGCATGTACGCCAGGCCGAATCCCGCCAGCGCGGCGTCGATAACCGGGTAGATGCCATTGAATGTCCACGAACCCTCGACCCGTACCTGCAGGTGTCGTTGGCCCTTCCTGAGTTCCCAGGCATACACCCCGCCACGCATGGAGAAGCGCATTCTGATGCACTCATGTTCGGTCAGGTCCGATGGGGCCTTGGGCAAGGGTCGTCCTTCCAGATAGGACGGCGCCCCCACGATCACCATGCGAATGTCTTTCGAAATCCGAACCGCCGTCATGTCGTTGGTGATCTGATCGCCGAAACGAACACCGGCGTCGAAGCGCTCCGCCACGATGTCGGTCAGTCCCGGCTCGGTCGCGATCTCGATCTTGACGTCGGGATACTTCGGTTGGAGCTTGGAGAGCTTGGGCCAGAGGATGGTGTTCGCCGCGAAATCAGACGCGGTGATGCGTACGGTTCCTGCGGGCTTGTCGCGAAGCTCCTCGAATGCAGCCAGCTCGTCGGCGATCGCCTCGTATCGGGGGGCCACTCGCTGGATCAGCCGTTCGCCTGCCTCCGTCGGCGATACGCTGCGGGTCGTGCGGGTCAGCAAACGCAGCCCGAGCCGCGCTTCCAACGCGCGAATGGTATGGCTGAGTGCAGATTGCGATACGCCCAACTGGGCCGCCGCGCGGGTGAAGCTGCGCTCGCGCGCAACCGCGAGAAAGGCCAGGATGTCGCGAAAGTTCTCCCCAGACATACAAGTACTCCGCAGCTATGGCCTGTAGCGCAAGGCGTCGACCAGCAAGGTCATTGCGCGTGAAGGCTGGCGCCGGTTCGGATAGTAGAGATGGAACCCGGGCCACACCGGGCACCAGTCCTCCAGTACCGAGACGAGTTGCCCCTTTGACACCAAGGGACGAACCATGTCTTCCGGCAGGTAAGCCAGTCCGAAGCCAGCCTTGACCGCCTCGAAAATGTCATAGGCGTTATTGAAGGTGACCGCTCCGTCCACCCGTGCATTCACGGTGCGCTTGCCCTTGGCGAACTCCCATTCGTAGAGGCCTCCGTACGTGGACGTGCGCAGGTTGATGCAAACGTGATCGGTGAGGTCGCGTGGTGTCTTGGGTGGCCGGCAACCTGCGAAATAGGACTTCGATCCCACCACCATGTTGCGGACGTCCGGGCCGATCCGCACTGAAATCATGTCCTGGGCCAGTTCCTGGCCGAACCTCACGCCGGCGTCGTAGCCGCGCGCAACGATATCGACGCTCTCGTACTCGTTGACCAGCTCGACCTTGATCTTGGGGTACTTCGGCAGGAACTTCGCCAGCTTGGGCCACAGCGTGCTTCGGATGGCGTAGTCGATGGCAGTGATGCGGATCGTTCCCATGGGCTCGTCCCGAAGCTCGCCGAGCGACTGGATTTCGGCCTCGATTTCGTCGAACTCCGGTGCGAGGCGATCCAGCAGCCGCTGGCCCGCCTCGGTAGGAGACACGCCCCGCGTGCTGCGCGTGAGAAGGCGAACGCCCAGCTTCTCCTCCAACGTCCGGATGGTGTAGCTCAGGGCGGGCTGTGTGACCCGAAGCTGGGCTGCCGCACGCGTGAAGCTGCGAGCGCGCGCTACGGCGATGAAGGCCAGCAGGTCGCTGAAGTTGTCGCGCGACATTGATGAACTTCCTTTATAGGACGGGCTGTATTTTACAGGCGTCGTCTGACTTCGCTCGAAAACCGACTGTGTTTGATGCCTCCATTCATGAGTTCAGCTTATGGGGGTATGCGGATTCTGCCTTCTATTCAATGTCGGGCACGAGACCTAAAGTTCAGTATCAGCCAAGAAGGGCAGGCATCCTGCCCCAAAAGCCAAGCCCTGCAAGCGAGCACTGAGGCTCCGCACAAGCATCCGCCCCAGCCGTCATGGGCCTCTCGCATGGGTTGCCCGATTGAATGATTCGGATGAGCGTCAGCATGGCGCTGAACGTCACGACCGGCGCAATTGGGAACGCTTGGTGCAGGCTGGATCGTCGCGTCGCTATACGGCGCTTTTTGTCCTCTGAATAGTGAAGGAGCAGATCCGATGAACGAGAAAATTTCCTCCAGCCGACGCGACCTGCTGAAGGCAAGCGCAACGGTCGGCGCAGCCGTATATGCCACGCCTCTCATGATGGGAACGGCCGTCGCACAGCAAGCCACAACGACTTCATCGGGGAGCAATGCCATGGACCTACCCAACATCACCAAGCAGCGAATCCTTGGTTCAGGCGACTTCCGCATGGAGGTCTCCGCCTTGGGCTTCGGCGTCATGGGCATGAACTACAACCGCGGCTACCACCCTGATCGCAAGGCCATGATCGAGTTGCTGCATCAGGCGGCCGAGCGCGGTGTCACGCTGTTCGACACCGCCCAAGTCTATGGTCCGCTCATCAACGAAGAGCTTGCCGGTGAAGGGCTGTACCCGTTCCGGGGCAAGGTGAACGTGACCACCAAGTTCGGCCACCGCATCGTTGACGGCAAGTACTTCGAGGGCGAGTTGGACAGTACGCCCCAGAACATCCGGCGTGTCGCAGAGGAATCGCTCAAGCGCCTGCGGGTCGAGACCATCGAGTTGTTCTATCAGCACCGACTCGACCCCGCTGTGCCGATCGAGGACGTCGCGGGCACCGTCAAGGATTTGATCCGGGAAGGCAAGGTCAGGCGCTTTGGGCTTTGCGAGGTCAATGCTCAGACGATCCGCCGCGCCCATGCCGTGCAGCCGGTGACCGCTGTGCAGAGCGAATACCACCTGATGTGGCGCGGCCAGGAAAAAGACGTGTTTCCGGTGCTCCAGGAATTGGGGATCGGCTTCGTGCCTTACAGCCCGCTCAACCGAGGATTCCTTGGCGGCGGCATCACCGAGTACACGCGCTTTGATTCCGGCAATGACAACCGCAACACGCTGCCACGTTTCACGCCGCAAGCCATCCGGGCGAATCTGGCAGTGGTGGAAGTGCTCAACACGTTCGGCAGAACCCGGGGGCTCACCTCCGCGCAGGTGGCACTGGCCTGGATGATGGCCAAGGCCCCGTGGATCGTGCCGATTCCCGGCACCACCAAGCTGGCCCATCTGGACGAGAACCTGCACACCGCCGAGGTAATGCTGACTCCAGCCGAAGTGCAGGAGCTGGAGGCCGCCGTCTCCAAGATTCAGATCGTGGGTGATCGGTATCCGGCGGCGCAGCAAAAGCAGGTCCAAGGCTGATTGCTGAATGTTCGATAGGGAATCACTGACATGAGGCCATTGCTCATCGCCCTGTGCATCCAGGCGCTATCGGTGTGCGCCGCCCCGGCGGCCCTGGCGCAGGACGCGACCGGCACCGTGTGGCGCGAGGCCCGCGTGCTGCCGGTCGGGCGCGACCTCAACGTGTTCACGACGAACTGGTCGCCGAGAGGGGAGGGTCCCTCGAAGGACCGATTGTTGCGACTGTCGCTGAGGCGATGACATGAAGCGCCGGAACCTGCTGGCACTTGCGCTTGCCAGCCCCGTGGCCTTCTCCGTGGCACGCGCTCAAACGCTGTCGTCCGGCGACTATCGCCAGATGCAGGTGGGGCGCGACGAACCCATCCTGGAGCCGGATCTCCCGATCATCGACGCGCACCACCACCTGATCGACCGGCCCGGGCTGCGCTACATGATCGATGACTACCTGGCGGACACGCGCGCCGGCCATCGGGTTGTCGCTTCGGTGTACGTGGAGACCTTGGCTTTTGCGAGGACGGACGGCCCCGAAGTGCTGCGCCCGCTCGGCGAGATCGAGTTCGCCAACGGCATCGGCGCGATGTGCGACAGCGGCCGCTATGGCTGCCGCGTCTGCGCCGCCATCGTGGGCCACGCCGACCTGCGGCTGGGCGACCAGGTGGCCGAACTGCTGGACCGGGCGATGGAGCGCGCACCGGACCGTTTCCGCGGTGTGCGCCAAGTCACCATCGAAGACCCATCCGAGGCGCCATACCGCTTCATTCCGACCCGGCCGCCGAGCGGCGTGATGAAGAGCGCGGGATTTCGCCCGGCCTTCGCCCACCTCGCCAGACGCGGTCTGAGCTTCGACGCGGCGGCTTTCCATCACCAGTTGCCGGAGGTGATCGCGCTGGCGGATGCGTTCCCCGACACCACCATCGTGCTGAACCACTGCGGCCATGCGATGGCGATGGACCTGGATGCACCCGCAAGGGAACGAGTGTTCCGCGAGTACCGCCGGCTGATGACCGAGGCGGCCCGGCGCCCGAACATCCACTGCAAGGTGGGTGGCCTGGGCATGCCTTTCTGGGGCTTCCGGCTCGAGGAGCGCAAGGCCCCCATCGGATATCGCGAGCTGGCGGCGGCCTGGCGCCCCTATGTGGAAACCGCCATCGAGGCGTTCGGCGCCGACCGTTGCCTGATGGAAAGCAACTACCCCCCGGACGGTCGATCCGCGGGCTTCGTGCCCCTGTGGAACGCACTGAAGTACATCGTCCGGTCGGCTTCGGCCGATGAGAAGGCTGCGCTGTTCCTCGGCACGGCCGCGAAGGTCTATCGCATGCGCGTGTCGGTTGCGCAGGCCGGGAAATCTCCAAGCACGTAGGCCCAGGGACGAGGCTCCCGGGAGCAGCTCCAAACGCAGCGCACCCAGGTGCCGGACCCATTTCGTCGCCCCATCTTTATCAAGAGCACATCTCCAACAGAGGAACTGACATCATGAAAATCTCCTTCGAAAACCAAGTGGCACTTGTCACCGGCGCAGCGTCGGGTATCGGTTTGGCGACCGCTAAGGCCTTCGCGCAGGCCGGTGCGTCCGTTGCGCTGGCGGATGTGAACGACGACGGCGCACGTGCCGCTGCCGACGAGCTGGTGGCGGCCGGGTACAAGGCCATGGGCATCCGCTGCGACGTGGCCGATCTGGGCGAGGTCGAGGCGATGGTCAAGGAAACCGTCTCTGCCTTCGGCCGCCTGGACGTGGCCTTCAACAACGCCGGCATCCAGAACGCGCTCGCGGAGACCGCCGACGCCACGGTCGAGGACTTCGACCGTGTGAACTCGGTCAATCTGCGCGGCATCTGGGCGTGCATGAAGTACGAACTGCAGCACATGCGCCAGCAAGGAAACGGCGCCATCGTCAATTGCTCGTCGCTGGGCGGGCTCGTGGGCGGTGCCGAGCGTGGCACCTACCATGCGGCAAAGCACGGCGTGCTCGGACTGACCAAGAGCGCGGCGTTGGAATACGCCACGCGCAACATCCGCGTCAATGCCGTGTGCCCGGGCTTGATCTGGACCCCGATGGCCGAACAAATGGTGGCCGCCGGCCAGAAGGAAGCACTCGACGCCATGCTCCCCGGTATCCCCATGCAGCGGCACGGACGCGCCGAAGAGATTGCCGACGCCGTGCTGTGGCTGTGCAGTTCGGCTTCCAGCTATGTGACCGGCCAATCCATCTCGGTGGACGGCGGGCTCATCATGCGCTGATTGCGATTTCCGTTGGCCAAGGTGTTTTCGCACGAGAACAAGTATCCGGCACCCATGCAAGGCAGATTGGTCCTGCGGCAAAAACGCAAGGATGAGGCCGGGGAGGGCGGGGCCTCACCGCAGGCCGTGCAGCTGCAGATTCCTGCGGCAGGTTCTGGTGGCAAGGAGGATGTGGCAGGCCATGCGCCCGAAGCTGCAGCAGTACCAGAGCGTAGCTGCGGAGTTTCGGAGCCTTAGCGACGAGCTCGATGACTTGCCCCCGGTCGTGGTGCATTCCAGGACGGAGCGGCAGGCTTCACTCGTGAGATCAAGTTCAACGAAACGGGGGCAGGCGTGCATTTTGTCGAGCAAGGCATGCGCTGGTCTCTCCGCTGATTTTCAAGAAATTCGCTCAGGAGCATGCCGACCCGGCAGAAAGCCCGCGTGGTTCTGGTGGAGCCTGGTCTGGAGTGGCTTGCGCAATCCTCATCAGGTGTTCTGAAAGCGTAGCGCTGGAGTCAACGAAGAAACTTTTGAACATAACGTCCGCATAGTTGGTGAATGCTACCGATGTGAGTCTCTTTAAAGCTCACTTTTCTGGCCGTCTTTTTGTAGATACGATGTATATTATGTTAAATCACAAATGCAGATAACAACCTGAAAACCAAGGCAAAGCACTCCTCCAGTACCTGCCTGCGTCGTTTTCAGCTGTTCAGGACGGTTTCCAGGCCTTCAAGCTCCTGCTTCAGCAAAAGCGCGGTTTCCTGTGGCTCGAACTGACGCTGCAGCAGCGGGATGGTGAAGACATAGCTTGCATCGTGCACGCCGTGGGTTTCATCGCGGCGCAGGACGTAGGCCAGTTGCAGGCGCGCCAGGGACCGGCGCAAGGCCTGGGCCTGGCCGGTGGCGCCGTGGGACTGGACCAGGGCGTCGAGTGCGGTCAGGCTGGTCTGTCCTTGCTGGGCCGTGTGATAGACGGCGATGCGGTCCAGGCGGCAGGCCTGTTCGTCGGTGCTCAGGCGGCCCCATCCCACCAGCGCGTCCTGCACAGGCTGGGATGCCATGGCCTGGCGCAGGTGGCGTTCTTCGATGACGCGTTCGTCGGGTCCCAGGGCTTCCAGGCATTCCTGGCAGAGGATGGCGACCAGGTTGGCGCGCCTGCCGCTGGCCTCTATCAGCCGCTCGGCCAGAGCGTCGTTGGCAAAGCCCAGGCGCAGCCTGCGCAGCGGTTCGGTGGCCAGGGCTTGGCATGCCGCTGGCTCCAATCCCCCAATGGCCAGGATTTCGCCGAAGTTGCGCAGCGGCGACTGGTAGTCGAGCAGCGCTGCCGCGTACAGATCCCAGAATCCCGCCAGCATGAACCAGCAACGGCCCTGCTCGCTCAGCGCACGCAAGGCGCTGAGCTGGGGGTAGCCATTGCGGGCTTCGTCGCGGAAGAACAGGTCGGCCTCGTCGATCAGCAGGTACAGCCGCCTGCCCTGCGACTGCTTTTGCAGGTGTTCGATGATCGCCTCCAGCGGTGTTTCCACGGGAAGGCCGAACTGCGTGGCCAGGCGCGGCGTGAGGCGGTGGTCGCGCAGCGAGATGTAGTGGCAGGCGATGGCCGGATGCTCCTGCAGCCGCCGCTGCACGGCCTTGAGCAGGCTGCTTTTGCCGAGCTGGCGTCCTCCCACGACCAGGTAGTTGGCCGGTTCGCGGTTGAGCACGCGGGCCAGCAGGCGCTCGCGGCCAAAGAAAACGTCCTCGCGCGTCACGCCGCCGCGCGTCTGGTAGGGCGATATGCGCGTGACCTGCAACTGCGTGGCCAGCAGCCGCAGCAGCACCTGGTCCGGAGCGCCGCCCAGCAGCCATTCGGTCTGCCCCGGGCTGTCCAGCAGCACGTGCAGGTTGGCGCGGTCCTGGGCATGGCGCTGCAGCAGCGGCATGGGCGACTGGGGATGGTGCGGGCTCACGATGAGCACCACATCGCCGCCGGTTTGCAGCAGGCGCAGCTGGCGCACGAGTTCGCCCTCTTCCAGCTCCGCCGGGGGCGCATAGACCAGGCAGCGGCCCAGGGCGATGGGCAGCTCGGGTGGCAGCGTCCACTCGAACATGTCGCCGGGCACGGGCCACTCGCCTTGCGCCGGTTTGCAGACGGCGGACAGGCGTTCGGCCAGGGCCCGCACGCGGGCGCCTGGGCTTGCACCGGCAAGGCGCAGGGCGCGCTGCCAGTCCGGCGGGCGTATGCCTGCAGCGCGCAGGACGGCGGAACGGCGGCCCGTGAGCCGCAGCAGCCGGTCCAGCTGGGGCAGATGCTGGTAGGGCTTGCGGCGCAGGCGCTCGGGCTTGAGCTGTGCCGGGCCTATCAGCGGATGGCGCACCAGCCACAGCAGGGCCAGGCAGCCAAAGACCAGTGCGCTGGTCCAGATGACGCTGCGCAGCCATCCAAAGGGTTCATGCTCGGGCTGGCCCGGCGAGGGGCTGCAGTTCAGCGGCAGGTAGCGCGGCGGAGTTGGAGGCAGGCCGCCCTGGCAGCTCCAGTCCCAGCGTTGCCTGTCCAGTTGCAGCAGGACCTGGGTTCCGGCGAGCACGCCCATCTGGCTGTCGCGCACCACGTCCGCCTGCAGCACGAATGGACTGGGCGAGCTCATGCGCACGCGTGGTTCGGCAATGTCCGGCGCCACGCTGGCCAGGTCCTGCGGCCAGCTTTCATGCTGGCGCACATAGTCCATCAGGGCCAGGCGCCACAGGATGATTTCGTTCCAGACCCGGCCCGAGCTTTCCGCGCCCTGCAGGCTGCTGCGGGTGACGGGGTTGTAGCGGGGCAGCAGGATGGCCGTGCCGATGAACAGCGTGACCAAGGCGAGCAGCGCGGCACGCCACCAGGATCTGGGCAGTTGCACAAGCCGGCCCAGGCCGCTCATGCCTGCAGCACCGCCACGGCGGCTTCGCGGGCAATGTCGCAGCGCCAGTGCAGATGGGCGCCCTCACCTGCTCCGCGCACCTGCAGCAGATTGCCCCAGAACAGGCGCCGCAGCACGGCATCCTGCAGATAGGGGCGTGCACGGCCCAGCGATGCCGCATCCACCAGCCCGCGCAGTTGCTCGCGCGTGGCAGGTTCCTGCGCCAGGGGCAGCAAGGTCTGCCACAGGCGCGCGCTGGCCACCAGATGGGCGCGCAGCAGGGGCGAGTACACGGAAGCGACGCCCACGCCCTGCTCCACCAGCCATTGCAGCGCTTCCTCGAAAAGCGCGGGATGCCCGCCCGTCAGCGCCTGCAATGCCTCGATGACCTCGGCCGGCCAGGCCGTGCCGGGCCAGCGCTGGCGCGCCATCAGGGCCAGGTCTTCCAGCGTGGGATCGGGCCAGTGGGCCACCTGGCCGATATTGAGCAGCGACAGGTCACCGCTGCGGTACTTGAGGTCGGCCAGGGCCTCGCTGCCGCACAGCAGCAGGTGCAGGCGGCCGCTGTGCATTTCGCTGAGGCTGCGCAGAATGCCGGCCAGTGTCTCGCGCAGCTGCGCCGTGCCCTGCTCGAAGCGGCTGACCAGGCAGAACAGCCGGCCGCCGGCCAGCAGGCGCTTTTCCAGCAGGGCCTCGAATTCGTAGTCCGAGCCCACTTCGCCCAGCCCGCATTGCCGGCCAAGGGCCGCAAAGTAGTCGGCCGCAGCCGTGCTCACGCTGTAGGGCGGCTGGATGTGCAACACCGCCTCGGCGCCATACTGGGCGCGGGCACGCAGCAGCAGTTCCTGGCGAAACGGGGGCTGCCCCCAGTGCGCGGGCGACAGCAGCATGGTGATGGCATAGGGCCGGGCCTGGGCCAGCTGGGCGAAAAGCCGGTCCATGAAGCCTGCAAAAGGCTGGGCGCCAGCGGCGGCGGCCTGCAGCGGAAACTCCGTGGCAAAGCCAGCGGCGGAGAACAGGCGATTGGTCTCCGCCTCCGTCAGGCGCAGGTACTGGGCACAGGCGGCCAGCCGGTCGCGCGAGCGCGGATTGGGCAGGGAAACCCCATTCCTCCAGTTGTTGACGGCTTCCCGGCTCAGCCCGATCTCGGTGGCCACGCCCGAGGCGCTGGCGCGGATGCGGCGCATGTACAGTCCCAGCAAATGGCCGAAATCCTCGTGAACGCCTGGTGCCACGGCAGCCCCCTGTTCAATGGCGGTGGGCTGCATCAGCGACGGCTCCGCTCAGGAAAACAGCGCCTGCTGGCGCAGATCCACCCTGCCGGGGCCATGGTCCGTATCCTCATCCTGTTCACCCTCTCCTGGGATTCAGCGGGTCTTGTGCAATTTGTTTCATTTTGCCGAGCGCGGATTGTCTCAGGATGCGGCATCGCCGCCACCCTGCCCCGCAAACTCCCGTCGCGCGCCGGCCATGCGGTACAGAGGCAGCACCACCGCCAGCACCAATCCCAAAGCCAGCCAGAGCCACAGGCCCTTGCCTCTGAAGGCCAGGGCCGCAATGACGGTAAAGGCCACGGCCTCGCACAGCCCGCGAAAGCCGGCCCGCAGCATGAACAGCCCCACGATGCCCTGCACGGGCGATACGCCGCTCTTGCGCAGGCTGGCCATGGTGTCCAGCAGGGCCTGCACGGATTCCTGGGCCTGGCGGTCACGCTCCTGGTCCCGCTCGCGCAGCCGGGTGATGGTCATGGGCTGGGCCGGATTGGTCAGGGCGGTGCCGTCGGCGCCCTCTTCCTGGCCGGGCTGCGGATAGACCTCGCCATCCGTATCGACCAGCACCTGGCGCTCCGGGTAACGGGACAGCCAGGCATGGTGGCTGACCCATTGGCCGGCATCAAAGTGGTAGCGCTCGCTCTCGCCCACCTGGTCGTAGAAGACATGCAGCACCGCCGCCTGCAGCCCATGCTGGAACAGCGTCTCCAGCAATCGCCAGGGCATGCCGGCCGTGGTGCGGGTGTCAAAGCCCAGCTCCAGGTGCTGGGGATGGCCCAGGGCGCTGGCATTGGCCCAGTCGTCATCCCACAGCGCGGACCGGTCCAGGGCGGGGTCCAGCTCATGGATCCAGCGCTCGGCCTGCTCCCAGGACTGCCGGGCCAGGTACTGGCAGATCAGTTGCACGCGGCGCAGCTGCAGGGGCGTATCGAAGAAAAGATAGAGGTGATGGACGTTGCTGGACATGGCGGGCCTGAGGCGTTTGCAGGAATGCCTCGATTGTTCAATTGCAGCCGCCAGCCGGCCCTCCCAGGCCTGTCCAGCACGCGGCTGGCAGGCGCTCCCGCCGGTTGACATTCTGTCCACTGCAAGAAGCGGGATGCAGGCGCTGCGGCGGCGCCCTAGACTGCGGCAATTGCCCACAGCGCCCATACCGCCAACCCCGCCCGCCATGCACAACCTCGGTCTTTTCGACAACGAAGCTTGCGAATCCGCCCCGCCCTGCCACTGGACGCAGATGGAGCACCAGCTCGATGAGCAAGGCTGCGCGCGCCTGCCCGGCCTGCTGGATGCGCAGCAATGCCGCGACCTGGCCGCTCTTTATGCAAGGGAAGACGGCTTTCGCTCCCGCATCGTCATGGCACGCCACGGTTTCGGGCGCGGCGAGTACCAATATTTCGACTACCCCTTGCCACCGCTGCTGCAGCGCCTGCGCGAGCAGCTGTATCTGCGCCTGGCGCCGGTGGCCAATCTCTGGAACCAGCGCATGGGGCTGGAGGTGCGCTATCCGGACCGGCTGCAGGACTTCCTGGCGCGCTGCCACGCGCAGGGCCAGTTGCGGCCCACGCCGCTCATCCTTCAATACGGTGCGGGCGACTACAACTGCCTGCACCAGGATGTCTATGGAGAGCATGTGTTTCCGCTGCAGGTGGTGGTGCTGCTGTCGCGGCCCGGGCGGGACTTCACGGGTGGCGAGTTCGTCATCACCCAGGCCGATGGTGACCGGCAGCGGGCCGATGTGATGGCACTGGACCAGGGCGATGCGCTGGTCCTGGCCGTGCGCCACCGGCCCGTGCCCGGGCGGCGCACCGGCTACCGCCGCGTGGCCATGCGCCATGGGGTCAGCCGCATCCACAGCGGCCATCGCCATACCGTGGGGCTGATCTTTCATGACGCACTTTGATGGATGGCCGGTATGAGCACGCTGGATCTTTTCGCCGATGAACAGCCTACCGGGGCCGAATCCATAGGCCCCCAATCCGTGGTGCTGCGCGGCCATGCCCTGCCCCATGCCGTGCAGTTGCTGGAGGCGGTCGAAGGCATTGCGGCGCAGGCGCCGCTGCGCCATCTGGTCACGCCGGGCGGCTTCACCATGTCGGTGGCCATGACCAACTGCGGCGCGCTGGGCTGGACCAGCGACAGGCGCGGCTACCGCTACAGCGCCATCGACCCACTCAGCGGCCAGCCCTGGCCCGCCATGCCGGCCGTGTTTGTCCGGCTGGCGGGCGAGGCGGCCGCTGCGGCGGGGTTCGATGGCTTTGTGCCAGATGCCTGCCTCATCAACCAGTACCTGCCCGGCACCCGGCTTTCCCTGCACCAGGACCGCGACGAACGCGACCTGGGCGCGCCCATTGTCTCGGTGTCCCTGGGCATGCCGGCCACGTTTCTGTTTGGAGGACTGGCGCGGGCGGACAGCACGGCCAGGGTGCCGCTGCAGCATGGCGACGTGGTGGTCTGGGGCGGGGTGGATCGGCTGCGCCACCACGGCGTGTTGCCGCTCAAGGACCAGCCTCACCCGCTGCTGGGCGGGCGGCGCATCAATCTCACTTTTCGCAAGGCGGGCTGAATGGTTGGACGGTCTGAAATGGACAGGCTCAACAGCCAGGATCGCTTCGCCCGCCTGGATTGGGCGCGGATTGCCGCTGAGCTCGATGCCGAAGGCCATGCCCTGCTGCCGCAGCTGCTGACTGCGGATGAAAGCCGCGCCTTGGCCCGCGAGGCGGCAGCCGCGTCTGGCCTGCCGCCCTGCGTGCAGGCATGGCGCCCGGTGCTGTACGGGCATCTGCTGGCCCTGGCCAACCGCTGGCACGAACACATGGGCATGCAGCCTGGGTTGCCAGGCTGCTTCGAGGATTTCATGCGTCCGGGCCGGCAAGCAGGCCAGACGCAGCCGCAGCCACAGCCACATCTGCTGCGCGTGGCGCAAGCGGGCCATGCCCCGCTGCGTTCATACAGCGAAGGTGCGGCGGTGTTTCCGCTGCAGCTGGTGCTGCTGCTGTCCCGGCCGGGCCAGGATTTCGAGGGCGGCGAATTCGTGATGACCGAGCAGCGCCCGCGCATGCAATCGCGCCCCATGGTGCTGCCGCTGGGCCTGGGGGATGCGGCCATCATCGCCACGGGGCCGCGCCCGGTGCGCGGTGCGGCGGGCTTTTACCGTGTGCACCTGCGGCATGCCATCAGCCGCGTTCACCGTGGCGAGTGGCTGGGTCTGGAGCTGCTTTTGCACGACGTGCCCCAGGCGCCAAAGGCTCTGCAAACAGAGCGCTGGCTATAATGCCGCGCCTGCAAAGGCATCCGTGCAACAGGTGTCCGCATGCCAGCCATGGGGATGAAACGGGAACAAGGTGACTGCCAGCAAATGCTTTTTGCGCTGCCGGCACAGGCCTTGGCTGCCCCCGCAACGGTAAACAAGTCAAGGCGCTCCATGCCTGTCCCGCCAGTCTCCGCAACCCTGCGGAGGGGCGATGACAGGCTGTCACTGGTTCATGGCGTGGTCTGCAACATGCAGCTTTTCGCGGGTGGATTGGGAAGACGGGGCGCTGGGCAAGGCATGTCCTTGCGCCGCTTGTGAGCCCGGAGACCGGCCTGCTGCGTTTCGCGCCTGCTGTGCAGGCGTTTTCTTGACTGTCTGCGGGGTGCGGATGGCAACGCCCTGCTCCCCTTCCTCCCACGCTGGCTGGAGAGGTGGCAGTGCCTTGCTTTCGCATCAGACGGTCGAAGACCGATGTTCGAAATGCATTCTTCCTTTTCCAGGGTTTCCAGCGCTCGCGCTGCCCAGTCCCTTTCCGTGCGGCTGAGCCCGCTGGCCCTGGCCTGCGCCTTCATCTGCGTGCCGGCGCAGGCTCAAACCCAAACCCCCACCCCAACGCCGCCATCAACCGCCCTGCCCGAGGTCCAGGTCACCGGCCAGGCCGAACGCATCGGCCAGCAACTGGCCCAGCCTGCGCGCTCTGCCAGCCATACCGGCGTCTCCAACCAGGAAGTGCCGGCCAGCGTGGACGGCGTCTCTGCCGAGCAGATGCAGGAGCGCGGCGACTACGCCCTGGTGGACGCCGTCACGCGCACCGTGGGCCTGACCTCCAGCAGCACGCCGGGCAATGGCGGCCTGTCCTTCAGCAGCCGCGGCTTTGCGGGGGTCAATTCCGTGGGCGTGGCCGAAGACGGCATGGTGCTGGGCGTGGCCGCCGGCACCACGGCCTATCCGGGTGACAGCTGGGGCTACGAGCGCATCGACGTGCTGCGTGGCCCGGCCTCGCTGATGTATGGCAGCGGCACCATGGGCGCCACCGTCAACGCCATCCGCAAGCAGCCCAGCCGCACCAGCTCGGCCGAGGTGCTGGTGGGCGCGGGCACGGACGACACGCTGCGCCTGGGCCTGGGCGTGACCGGCGCCCTGGGCGCCTATGCCAGCTACCGCATCGACAGCTACACCGCGCGCAGCGCAGGCGAGCGCGATCTGGACCAGTCGCGCAACGGCAAGTTCATGAGCACGCTGCGCTTGGAGCCCACGAGCGACCTGCAGATCGACCTGATTGCCGACCGCAGCGTGCAAAAGCCCAGCCGCTACTGGGGCACGCCGGGCCTGGACGGCAAGGTGGTGGAGTCCCTGCGCGACCGCAACTACAACGCCGAAGACAGTGTGCTGCGCTATGCCGACGAGCGCCTGCGCGCCAAGGTGCAATGGAAGGCCAATGACTGGCTGACGGTGCGCAACGAGCTGTACCACGTGAAGTCCGACCGCCACTGGCGCAACATCGAGGCCTATGCGCTCAACCCCGCCACCTGGACCGTGGGCCGCTCCGACTACCTGGAAATCCTGCACGACCTGGAGCAGACCGGCAACCGCCTGGGCCTGAACGTGGACCGGGGCTCGCACAAGATCGCCATGGGCTGGGAGGCCGCGCGCATCAACCTGCGGCTGTCCAACAACTCGCCCTATGGCGGCTCGTCCACGGTCTCGGCCTGGGATCCCGTGCATGGCAGCTGGGCCAGCCCCGATCTCACCGCCGCCAAGACAGAAACCGGCGTGACCCAGCATGCCCTGTACCTGGAAGATGCCTGGCGCATCAGCAACCGCTGGCTGGCCATGGCCGGCCTGCGCCGCGATGTCTACGACTTTGCCAGCCACTCGCTGGTGGGCGGCACGGATTTCAACAAGACGCTGGCCGCCACCTCCTGGCGCCTGGGCCTGACCTATGAGCTGGCCCGCAACACCCATGTCTATGGGCAGATCAGCTCGGGACACGATCCCGTCAACAGCCTGGTGTCGCTGAACCTGGCCAACACGGCTTACAAGCTGAGCAAGGGCCGCCAGGCCGAGATCGGCATCAAGCAGCAGGTGGCTGGCGGGCGCGGCGAATGGACGCTGGCCGTGTTCGACATCAAGAAGGACGACATCATCACGCGCGACCCCGACCGCCCGGCCATCTCCATCCAGGGCGGCAGCCAGTCCTCGCGCGGGGCGGAAGCCACCGCCGCCTTCCAGGCCACGCCCGCGCTGCGCCTGGAGGGCAATCTGTCGTACGTGGACGCCCAGTTCGACAAGCTCATCGAGGCTGGCGGCAACCGCGCAGGCAACCGTCCGCAGAACGTGGCCAAGACCACGGCCAACCTCTGGGGCCACTACCGCGTGGGCGCCTGGCAAGCCTCGCTGGGCCTGCGCTACGTGGGTGACCGCTTTGGCAACAACGCCAATACCGTGAACCTGCCCGCCTACACCGTGGCCGACGCCGCGCTGAGCTGGCAGGTGGACCCGCGCACCACCCTGAGCCTGATCGGCCGCAACCTGGCCGACAGGGTCTATGTGGGATCGAGCTACGGCAGCCAGTTCCTGGTCGGGCAAGGCCGCCGCTTCGAGATCGCGGCCCATATCCGGTTCTGATGGCCATGGCGCGCTCCAAAAGCCTCCACGGTCTCCACGGCCTGTGCGCTGGCGCCCTGGCGGCCACCCTGCTGCTGGCCGGCTGCTCGCGCAGCGATTCAGGCACCACCAGTGAACTGCCGGCACCGGCTGCCGCACCGCAGGCGGCCGTGACCGTCAATGTCTGCGGCAGCCCCGTGACCTACGCCAGCGCACCGCTGCGCGCCGTGACCCATGACGTGAACATCACCGAGATGTTCCTCTTTCTGGGCCTGGGCGATCGGCTGGTGGGCTACAGCGGTATCACGCAGGCCAAGCAGATCGACCCGGCCTTCCAGGCCCAGCTGGCCCGCGTGCCGCGGCTGGCCGAGCGCGAGATGAACCTGGAGGCCATCCTGGGCACCTCGGCCGACTTCGTCTTCGGCGGCTGGAGCTACGGTTTTCGCCAGGGCCAGGTCACGCCCGAGGTGCTGCAGCGCCACGGCATTGCCTCATATGTATTGTCCGAATCGTGCATCCGCGTGGGGCCGCGCAGCCAGGTGGCGCTGGAAGACGGCCTGACCGACCTGCGCAACCTGGGCCGCATCTTCCGCATCGACGCCCATGCCGAGCAACTGGCGCAGGGGCTGGAGCGCGAACTCAAGGACCTGCGCGAGCGCATGCAGGGCGTGCGGCAGCGGCCTTCGGTCTTCGTCTACGACAGCGGCCAGGACATCCCCGTGACCGTGGGCCGCTACGGCATGCCGCAGGCCATGATCGAGGAAGCGGGCGGGCGCAACATCTTCGACGACATTCCCAGCAACTGGCCTGCAGGCAACTGGGAGGACGTGGTGCAGCGCAACCCGCAGTGGATCGTCATCATCGACTACGGCCAGCCCCATGCGCAGGGCAAGATCGACTTCCTGCTGGCCAAGCCCGAGCTGGCGGGCGTCGATGCCATCCGCGAAAAGCGGTTCTTCGTCATGACCTATGCCGAGGCCACGCCCGGCCCGCGCAATATTGCGCGGACCCGCGCCCTGGCGCAGGCCCTGCACCCCGACCGCATGCCGGCGCCCAGCCATGCGACCAACTGATTCCCGCTGGCCCAGGCGCCCTGGCGCCGCCCGCCTCTGGTGCCTGCTGCTGTTCGCGGCCCTGTTGCTGGTGATGACGCTGGCCATCACCTGGGGGCCCGTGGACATGCCTGCCGGCACGGTCTGGCGCATTGCCCGGAGCCGGCTGCTGCAGGCGCTGGGCATGCAGCCGCCGCCGCTGGAGGGCATCACGCCGCAGCACCAGCAGATCGTCTGGCTGATCCGCATGCCGCGCGTGCTGCTGGCGGCCCTGGTGGGCGCGGGGCTTGCCGTGGTGGGCACCATCATGCAGGCCATGGTGCGCAATCCGCTGGCCGATCCCTATCTGCTGGGCGTGTCCTCGGGCGCGTCGGTGGGCGCGGTGGCCGTGCTGGCCTTCGGTGCGCTGGCCTCGGCCGGCATGTACGCCCTCACGGCCGGGGCCTTTGCCGGGGCGCTGGCGGCCACCGTCGCCGTCTACCTGCTGGCGCGCTCCCAGGGCCGCATTCATGCCACGCGGCTGATCCTGGGTGGCGTGGCCATCGGCTATGTGCTGGCGGGCGTGACCAGCCTGATCACGCTGTCATCGGGCCAGCGCGACCTGGCCAATGCGCTGCTGACCTGGACGCTGGGCAGCCTGGCCGGCACGCAGTGGGAGGAACTGGGCATTCCCGCCGCCGTGCTGGCTGCGGGAATGCTCTGGCTGGGGCTGCAGACGCGCCCGCTCAATGCCCTGCTGGCCGGTGACGAGGCCGCCGCCACGCTGGGCGTGGACACGGCACGGCTGCGGCGCGCACTGTTCCTGGCAGTGTCGTTGCTCACGGGCACCATGGTGGCGGTCAGCGGCGCCATCGGCTTTGTGGGGCTGATCGTGCCGCACGCCGCGCGCATGCTGGTGGGCACGGACCACCGGCGCGTGCTGCCCGTGGCCGCCCTGGCCGGCGCCCTGCTGCTGGTGCTGGTGGATCTTGTCGCGCGCACGGCCTTTGCGCCCATGGAACTGCCCGTGGGCGTGATCACCTCGCTGATCGGCGGACCCTTCTTCGTCTGGATGCTGGTGCGCCAGCCGGTGCAGGGAGGGCGCGGCCCATGAAGCTGCAAGCCCAGGACCTGTGCTGGAGTGCCGACGCCCGGCGTGCCGACGCCCGGCGCATCGTGGACCAGGCCAGCCTTGCCCTGCACAGCGGCGAATGCGTGGGGCTCATCGGCCCCAACGGCAGCGGCAAATCCACCCTGCTGCGCATGCTCTACCGCGTGCTGCGCCCCGACGCGGGCTGCGTGCTGCTGGACCAGCGCGACATCCGGGACATGACGGCCCGCGAGTTCGCGGCCCAGGTCTCGGTCCTCGCGCAGGAGGCGCCGCAGAGCTTTGACTTCACCGTGCGCGAGGCGGTGATGATGGGCCGCATCCCCCACCAGTCCCCCTGGGCGGGCGACAGCGCCGAGGACCTCGCCTGCATGCGGCAGGCGCTGGCCCAGGTGAATGCCCTGGCGCTGGAGGAGCGGCGTTTCTCCAGCCTGTCCGGCGGCGAGAAGCAGCGCGTGCTCGTGGCCCGCGCGCTGGCCCAGCAGCCACGGCTGATGCTGCTGGACGAGCCCACCAACCACCTGGACCTACGCCATCAGCTGGAGTTGATGTCACTGGTACGGCGCCTGCAGATCAGCAGCATCGTTGCCCTGCATGACCTCAACATCGCCGCCTACTACTGCGACCGTCTCTATCTCATGGAACAAGGCCGCATCGTTGCCCATGGCACACCGGCCCAGGTACTGACCCCGGCCACCATCGGCCAGGTCTACGGCGTGGCTGCCGAGGTGGACATCCATGCCGCCACCGGCCGGCTGCGCATCAGCTTCATTCCCGATGAACTCCTCTGAAACATCCATCCCGTCCGGGCCCGACGCCGTGATCGTGCTGGGCCGCGGCGGCACGGGCGCAGCCTCGCGCCAAAGCCTGATCGAACTGGCCGATGCCTTGCGCCAGACGCTGGAGCCGGGCTGCAAGGTCGTCACATCGTTCGTGGACAAGGCCGCACCCTCGCTGCCCGAGGCGCTGCAGCAATGCCTGCCGGCGCGCTCCATCGTCGTGCTGCCCCTTTTCTCGCCCGACGAGCCTGCCCTGCTGCGCTGGCTGCACAAGCTGGCCATGCGCTGGCGCTCGCAGTTGCCGGACCAGGGCGTGCAGGTGCGGTTTGCCGACCATCTGCTGGGCGCCCCCGCCATGCCCGCGCTGCTGCTGTCTCAGATGGCCCAGGCCCTTCAGGCCCCCGACATTGCCGAGACCGCTGGCGACCAATGGCAGCACGATCCCCAGGCCTGGTCCCAGGTGCCAGATCACCAGCACCACGCCCTGGTCTGCACGGGGCCCCGCTGCACGGCCCTGGGCGCCGTGGCCGTCTGGCAAAGCCTGGGCGGGGCCGTGCAGGCCAGCAGCGAACTGCGTGCCAGGCTGCGCCTGCTGCAGACCAGCTGCCAGTACCCCTGCAACCATGGCCCGCTGGCCATCGTCTATCCGGACGGCGTCTGGTACGGGCGGCTCACCGCCGAGAATGCCGCCGAAGTGATCGAAACCCATGTGCTCTTGCGGCAGGTCTGCGCGGAGCACCACGTGCACGGGCCTGTGGAGCTGGGGACGCGGGCTTCGTGATGGCTCAGGGCTGTGCCGACTCCAGCTCGGCCAGCCTCACCGCCACAAAATCCCGCAACGCACGCACCAGCGGCGTGAACTGCCTGCGGCTGGGGGCGACCAGGAACAGCGGCACGCACTCGGTCGTCCAGTCGGTGCACAGCGCAAGAAGGCGGCCCCGGGCCAGGTCCTCGGCCACGTCGAAATACGACTTGTAGGCAATCCCCCGCCCGGCCACGGCCCAGCGCCGCACGGCATCCCCGTCATTGGCCACATTGCGGCCGCGCACCCGCACATGGACGGGCTCTGGTACGGCTGCCCCCTGCCCTGCCGGCCAGAAGCTCCAGCGGTCGTGCACTTCCTCGCCCAGCATGAAGCACAGGCAGTCATGGCTGGCCAGGTCGTGGGGGGTGGCGGGGGCGCCGCGCTGCTGCAGATAGGAAGGCGCGGCGCAGAGCACGCGGCGGTGCGTGTCCGACAGCGGCAAAGCCACCAGGCTGGAATCCTGCGGCCTGCCATAGCGAAAAGCCGCGTCCACGGGCTCGCTGTAGACATTGGCAGCGCGGTCGGACAGGTGCAGGCGCAGATCCACGCCTGCGTGCTGGCTCTGGAACTCGTCCAGCCAGGGCATGAGCACGTTGCGGCCCAGGTCGGAGGGGGCGGCCAGTTGCAGCGTGCCGCGCAAAGCGGCCTGGCCGCCAGCCAGCTGGTCGCGCACCTGGCGCAGGCCGGCCAGCGCGGGGCGGCAGTGCTCCAGAAACAGCTCGCCCTCCTGCGTGAGCCGCAGGCTGCGCGTGGAGCGCACGAACAGGGTCACGCCCAGCTCTGCCTCCAGCCGCTTGAGCGCTGCGCTGGCCGCAGCCGGGGTCAGGTCCAGGGCACGCGCCGTGGCCGACAGGCTGCCGCTGTCTGCGGTGCGCACGAAGATATCCAGGTCTTGCAGGCTTTTCATGGGCATTCGCCAGGCTTTGATTTTCAAAAACTATTTGAAGCTTAGTCCAACGAGAAAGCCATTTGTCGTGCTTGCGCCAACTGGGCGCAGGGCCTGGGATGGAAGCCGGCCTCCATCCTTTGGCAGCGGATCTTGGCGCCGGGGCAACCGTAGTATGGTTGCCGGCATGCAGCTCAAACATTTCGCCGGTGCCCTGGCTGGCAGCCTTGTGTTCGCCACAGCCACGGCAGGGGTCACCGCAGCCAAGACCCCCTCCTATCCCGATGCCGATGCCAGCGACCCCGCAAAGCTGGGCTGGATGGTGGGCTCGCCGCCGCCGCCGGACCGCATGCTGCGCTTCGACGACGGCTCCTATTTCCAGTTTCCCGCCATGCGCTGGAGCGTCTCGCATTTTCGCCAGCTCATGCCCACGGTGAATGTGTCGCGCGGCCTGGCGCCTGCAGCGCCGCTGGCCCAGGCGCTGCGCGAAGACATCGACGAGTTGCGCTTCACGCCATTGGGTGCCAGCCAGCCCATGACCTGGCGCGATTCGCTCAAGGCCAACTACACCGACGGCATCGTGGTGCTGCACAAGGGCCGCGTGATCTATGAGCGCTACTTCGGCGTGCTCAAACCCGAAGGCCAGCACGGCGCCATGTCGGTGACCAAGTCCTTCGTCGGAACGCTGGCGGCCATGCTGGCTGCCGAGGGGCAGCTCGACCCCTCACGCCGCGTGTCGGAGTACGTGCCAGAGCTGGCGGCCTCGGCCTTCGGCAATGCCACGGTGCGCCAACTCATGGACATGACCACGGGCATACGCTTCAGCGAAGACTATGCGGATCCCCAGGCCGAGGTCTGGGCGCACGCGGCAGCGGGCAACCCGCTGCCCAAGGCCAAGGACTACACCGGGCCGCGCAGCTACTACGAATTCCTGCAGACTGTGAAGCCCGAAGGCGTGCACGGCAAGGCCTTCGGCTACCGCACGGCCAATACCGATGCGCTGGGCTGGGTGCTGGCGCGCGTGAGCGGCCAATCGGTGGCCGAACTGCTGTCCGAGCGCATCTGGAGCCGCCTGGGCGCCGAGCAGGATGCCTACATGTCGGTGGACTCCACGGGCACGCCCTTTGCAGGCGGCGGCCTGAACCTGGGCCTGCGGGACCTGGCGCGCTTTGGCGAGATGCTGCGCAACCGGGGCCAGTTCAACGGCCAGCAGATCGTTCCCGCAGCCGCCGTGGACGATATCCGCCGGGGCGGCGATGCGGCGGCCTTTGCCAAGGCCGGCTACAAGCTGCTGCCGGGCTGGACCTACCGCAACATGTGGTGGGTCACGCACAACGCCCATGGCGCCTTCGCGGCGCGCGGCGTGCATGGCCAGACCGTCTACATCGATCCCAAGGCACAGATGGTGATTGCGCGCTTTGCCTCCCATCCGGTGGCTGGCAATGCGGCCAATGACCCGACCTCGCTGCCGGCCTACGAGGCGCTGGGCAGGCTGCTGGCTGGGGAGCGCTGAAGCACTGAAGGGGCGGCAATTCCCCGCATAGGCTTCGGCGGCCAGGGGGCACCGCCTGCAAGGACGCGTATTGTCAAGAAAATTTGCTAACGTATGTAGCATCTTCTTGCAATAAGTAATTCTTCTATGTTCCAGTCCCTGCGTGCGCGACTCATCGCGCTCAGCGTGGCCATCGTCACCGTGGCCATGCTGGCCCTGGCCATTGCCAACTTCCTCACGGTGCAGCGCCATGTGCTGTCCACCCTCGACGACCAGAGCCGCCAGCTCGTGAACGCCCAGGCCCAGGTGCTGGGCGAATGGGTGGCGACCAAGCGCCTGCTGACCCATACCCTGGCGCAGGCGGTCGATACGCCGGAGCCGCGTGCCGTGGTCCAGGCTCTGCGCGACGGCGGCGGCTTCTCGGACGCCTACTTCGGCTACACCGACAAGCGCATGTTCTTCCTCAACGAGATGGCTGCCGACTACGACGTGACGGCCCGCCCCTGGTTCAGGCAGGCGCTCAAGGAAGGCCGCCCCATCGTGACGGCGCCCTATCTGTTTGTCTCTCCACCCGAAGTGGGCGTGACCTTTGCCGAGCCCGTGGGCCCGGCCGGCAATCCCGTCGCCGTGGTCGGCACCGACGTGCTGCTCACCACCGTGGTGCGCACCGTGGGCGCCATCCGGCCTACGCCGGGCAGCTTTGCCTTCTTGGTGGATGAGGCGGGCGCCATCGTCACCCATCCCGATCCAGCACTCACGCTCAAGCCCGTCTCCGCGCTCTCGCCCCAGTTGCGTGCCGACGCCATCCAGGCCCTGCCCAAGGCGGACACCGGCATGCGCACGGCCGTCGGCGGCAAGGACTTCCTGCTCTACGGCCAGGGCGTGCCCGGCACGAACTGGCAACTGGTGGTGGCCGTGCAGCGCGACGAGGCGCTGTCCGCGCTGGGTTCGCTGCTCAAGGTGTCGGGCGCCATCGTTGCCATTTCGCTGATCCTGGCGATTGCGCTGCTGGGCGCCGTCATCGCCCGCGTCACGCGCCGGCTGGCCGTGGTGCGCGATGCGCTGGAAGACATCGCCTCGGGTGACGGCGATCTCACGCGCCGCCTGTCGGTGCAAGGCAACGACGAACTGACGCAGATTGCGCGCGCGTTCAACCACTTCACCGACAAGATCGCGTCGGTGCTGGTGCGCATCCGGGAATCGTCCGAGACCGTGCGCCATGCTTCCACCGAAATCGCCAGCGGCAACCAGGATCTGTCGGCACGCACCGAGCAGCAGGCCAGTTCGCTGGAGGAAACGGCTGCCGCCATGGAGCAGCTCACTGCCACCGTGCAGCACAACGCCGAGAATGCGCGCCAGGCGCGCCAGCTGGCCAGCAGCGCCTCGGACATCGCCACGCATGGCGGCACCGTGGTGGACCAGGTGGTGCGCACCATGGGCGGCATCGAGCAGTCCTCGCACCGCATCGCCGACATCATCGGCGTGATCGACTCCATTGCTTTCCAGACCAACATCCTGGCGCTGAACGCCGCCGTGGAAGCGGCCCGCGCCGGCGAACAGGGCCGGGGCTTTGCCGTGGTGGCCTCCGAAGTGCGCACGCTGGCCCAGCGCAGCGCCACGGCCGCCAAGGAAATCAAGGCGCTGATCGACGATTCCGTGGGCCAGGTCGATGCCGGCAGCCGCCTGGTGCAGGACGCAGGCGCCACCATGGGCAAGGTGGTGGAAAGCGTGCAGCGCGTGACCGCCATCGTCACCGAGATCAGCAATGCCAGCCAGGAACAGAGCACGGGCATTGCCGAAATCGGGACCGCCGTCAGCCAGATGGACCAGTCCACCCAGCAGAACGCGGCCCTGGTCGAAGAGGCCACGGCCGCGGCGCAGTCGCTGCAGCAGCAGGCCGCGCAACTGGCGGACGTGGTGGCGGGGTTCCGGCTGGACAGCGAATCATCCCGGTCCAGAAGCATCGCCCTGCATAGGTGAAATCGGCGCCGCACGGCAGGCAACCCACCGCCGTGCCCCACCGCCCTGCCCCGGCGGCGCCGGTCCGGTTACTGCAGCGCGATTGCGGCCTGCCGTACCAGCTTCTCCGTGCGGGGGACCTCGGTTTTGACGAAGGCCTCGAAGTCGGCAACGCTGCCGCCACGGGCTTCGGCGCCGGTGGCCACCAGGCGCTCGCGGAACTCAGGGGTGTTCAGCAGCTTGTTGATCTCGGTGTTGAGCCGAGAGACCACGGCCGGCGGCGTGCCGTGGCTGGCCACGATGCCGTACCACGGGGCGATGTCAAAGCCCGGATAGCCTTGTTCGGCAATCGTCGGGATGTCCGGGGCCATGGCGGCGCGGCTTGCAGTCGATACGCCCAGGGCGCGCAGCTTGCCGGCCTTCACCTGGGGCAAGGCGGTCATGATGGTGTCGAAGTACAGGGAGACCTGGCCCGATATCAAGGCCGGGATGGCCTCGGCCGCACCCTTGTAGGGCACATGCACTATGTCGATGCCGGCGGCCTGGCGCAGGAACTCGCCAGCCATGTGCGAGGTCGTGCCGGCCCCGAACGAGGCATAGGTCAGCTTGCCGGGGTTTGCCTTGGCATAGGCCACCATCTCAGCCAGCGTACTGAACGGCAGGGACGGGTTCGCCAGCAGCACATTGGGCGTGACCGCCACGATGGCCACCTTCTCGAAGGCGTCCGGGTTGTAGCTCAGCTTCTTGTACAGAAAACGGTTGGTGACCATGGAGGCCGGCCCGCTCATCAGCAGGGTGTAGCCGTCGCCCGGGGCCCGGGCCACGGTGTCGCTGCCGATCATGGCGGCGGCACCCGGCTTGTTTTCCACCAGCACGGGCTGGCCCAACGAAGTGCTCAGCCCGGCCCCCACTTGCCGGCTCAAAAGATCCGTGGCGGACCCGGCCTGAAAGGGAACGACGATGCGAATGGGCTTGCTGGGCCAGGCGCCGGCCCCCTGGGCAGAGGCTTGAGCGGATGCGACAAGGGCCAGGGCGGACAGCAGGGCCGTGGCCAGGGGAGTGCGGAGCGTTTGGAGGGGCATGGTCTTCATCAGGTTGGAGAGCGGGCATGGCGAAGGAACAGGTTCCGGTTGCCATGGGGAAAATGCATAGATATTTAGATATTTGTATCCAATCATGCAGAAGACTAGCAAGCAATAATCGAACCAGCTCTAGGGAAAACCGCCTCTTGCCATCACCTGCACCGGCATGGCTGCGTGGAAACCGGCACAAAAGGGGTCCAGGGAGGCGCAGGCAGGTCCCCGTAGAATCGGCGGGCCCCTGCCCTGGGCGAAAGACACCGGATAAACCATGCTGACCGACCGACGCGCCTCGTTTGACACTGTCCATGCCACGGCACAGGAAGAGGCCTACCAACACATCAAGCGCGGCATACGCACGGGCGAACTGCGCCCGGGCATGCGGCTGGCACCGGATGACATCGCGGCCGAAATTGGCACCAGCCGCATGCCCGTGCGCGAGGCGCTGAACCGCCTTGCCACGGAGGGGCTGATCGTCAACCGCCCCAACCGTGGCTCGGTGGTCCGGGTGCTGACCGAAAAAGAGGTGCGCGAGGTGTTCGCCATGCGTTCGGTGCTGGAGGGCCTGGCGGCCACCCTGGCGGCCGAGAACGTGACCACCAATGACATCCACGATCTGGAGCAATTGCTGCAGCGCATGCACCGCAGCGGCCTGAATGCATCGGAATGGATCACGGCGCACCGCCAGTTCCACGAGCGCCTGTGCACCATTGCCGACGCTCCCCAGCTGATGCGGCAGATCGCGTCCCTGCACTCGGTCTCCGAGCCCCTGATGCGGGTGTGGCTGGAGGGCAAGCCATCGACGGACTACGTGCACGACAGGCACGAAGAACTCATAGGCGCATTGAAGGCCAGGGATGGCGCAAAGGTGGAAGCCCTGATGCGCGCCCACATCCTGCGCACGCTTCCAGGCATCCTCCAGGCGAACCAGGCCGACTGAAATCCGCACTGAAAGCCGCGCTGGCCCCTTCGCTGTCACGATAGCCTGGAGCCAGCGCGCAGGCTGCCGTCCGTCAGGAAAGGTTGGCGCCCATGGCGCAGCCGTCCTTGCGGTGGTCGGATGCGCCGTGCAGCACACCGTTGTCCCAATCCACCCGAATGGCCTGGGCGCCTCCGATGGCAGGATAGCCGGGCGCCACCAACTGGTAGCCCTGCTGCTCCAGCGCCTGCGCGACATGCTGCGGCAAGGTGCTTTCGACCTCCACCTTGTCGGTGCCGGGAATGGGGAACAGCCGTGGCAGATCGCTGGCGGCCTGGATATCGCAGCCGTAGTCGATCACCTTGGACAGAAAGTGCGCGTGGCCCATGGCCTGGTAGTGGCCGCCCATCACGCCGAACACCAGCTCCACGCGGCCATCCTTCGTGGTCATGCCCGGGATGATGGTGTGCAGGGGCCGCTTGCCGGGCCCGATGCAATTGGGGTGGCCCTCAGTCAGTTCAAAGCTCTGGCCCCGGTTGTGCAGCAGCACGCCTGATTTGGGCGCCATCAGGCCGGAGCCGAAGGGGTGGAAGATCGAGTTGATGAAGCTGGCGCAGTTGCGATCCTTGTCCACCACCGAGATGTAGACCGTGTCCTTGTGCTCCGCTGCCGCATTGGTCGCCGGGGTCTTGAAATGCTCCGGGAACTCGCCGTTGCGCAGTTGGGCGGCCAGCTCCTGCGACAGCAGATAGTCGACGTCCACATCGGCAAAGCGCGGATCGGCCAGCAGCGCATCCCGCACCCGGTAGGCCATGCGCGTGGCATCGATCTCGGCCTTCAGCCGCTCGGGCGAGAGCGGGTCCGCACCCGGCTCCAGGCCCTGCAGAATGTTCAGCAGCAGCAGGGCAATGATGCCTTGGCCCGGAGGGGGGCACTCGTGCACCACATGGTCTCGGAACCTGCTCTTGACCGGCTGCACGAACTCGCCACGATAGGTGGCGAAGTCCTCAAGCGTGTGCACGCCACCGAGGCTGCGCAGATAGGAGACGATGTCCTGCGCGACCTCCCCCTCGTAGAAGCCGGTGCGGCCCTGCTCGGCGATTTTGCGCAAGGTGGCGCCCAACTGCGGCTGGCGGTGAACCGATCCGATGGCCGGGGCCTGGCCATCGACCAGCATGATGTCGCGCGCAGTGGTGGCGGCCAGCAGTTGCGTGTGCATGGCCCAGTCGGTGCCGGCGCGCGGCGCCACGGCATAGCCCTGCTCGGCGAAGCGGATGGCATCTTCCAGAAGGCGGCCCATGGGCAGCCGGCCGAACCGCTCCGTCAGGGCGACCCAGGCGTCCACGGCGCCAGGCACCGTGACCACGTAGGGCGACTGGCGGCGCAATTGCTTTTCCTCGCCCGAGGCAAGAACGGCCTTCAGGGAGGTGGCCTGGGGCGCCCAGCCGGCGCCGTTGTAGGCCGTGATCCGGTCGGAGCCCTTTTCGCTGTACAGCGCAAAGCAGTCTCCTCCAATGCCGGTGGAGCCAGGCTCCACCACGCACTGGACCGCACAGGCCGCGACGGCGGCATCCATGGCGGTGCCGCCGGCCTCCAGGATGCGAACAGCGGCCTGGGTGGCGGCCGGGTGTGAGGTTGCCGCCATGCCGTGCGTGGACATGACGAAGGAACGGCCAGGATTCTGGAAATTACGCATAACGGTTCTTCTTCCTTGTGTTGCTGGGACTTGGATTTCGGGCAATGAATGGGGGGCCGGGGGGCTGCCAACGCTGCTTGCAGCGGACCGCCATCGACGCAGGGCGCGATGGCAGCCTCAAGATTACCGTATCCTGATATCTTTGTATCCAATTTTTCCAAAGATACCCAAGCAATCACCATGCCTGGATTGGCCGTACACAATGCACCATCAGGGTGCGCCCTGGACCCTGACAGCCAAACCTAGAATGACGACCGGGCTCCGCCCATCCCAGAACCATCACCATGCCGCCACTTGCCACCCCCTCGCCCGATGCGGCACAGACCAGTGCCCACGAAGAGGCCTACCAACACCTCTCTCATGGCATCCGCATGGGGCTGCTGAAGCCGGGCGACAGGCTGGTGGCCGATGACATCGCCAACTCCATCGGCATGAGCCGCATGCCGGTCCGCGAGGCGTTGCGCCGGCTGACTGCGGAAGGCCTGTTGGTCATGCCGCCGAACCGGGGCGCGATCGTTCGGGAGCTTTCCGAGAGCGAGGTCATCGAGGTTTTCGAGATGCGTGCCGTGCTCGAAGGCCTGGCCGCAGCCATGGCCGCCAGGCGCTGCACCCAGGCGGATGTGGACGACCTGCAGGACCTGCTTTTGAAAATGAAGCGTTGCGAGAGTGACCAGTCGGAATGGATCACGGTGCACCGGCGCTTTCACGAGCGCTTTTGCCGCATCAGCGCAGCCCCGCGCCTGTGCGAGCAGATCTCGGCCCTGCATTCGGTGGTCGAGCCGCTGATGCGGATCTGGCTGGAAAACAACGAGCCCTCGCCGAAGCTGCAGGAGCACCACCAGCAACTGGTAGCCAGCCTGCAGGCCGGTGACCCGGATCGCATGGAGCGCGAAGTGCGCGCGCATGTGCGTGGAACGGTAGACAGCATCACGCAGGCCATGCGCAGACATCGGCCGCCCCAAGGCAAATCGCGCGCCAAGGCCTGACCTTGGCCTGGGCGATACGCCCTAGCCTCTCCTGTCCTTGAGGCGCGTCATGGAGCGGCGCGCCGCGGACAGGCTGCCGCGCCGGCCCAGCGAAAGCCCCGCGCCGGCATCCGGCAAGGCACCGCCAGCGGCCAATCGCTGCTGCGCCTCCAGCAGGCTGCGCAGGTCCGCCGCACGCTCCCGCGCCAGGGCGGCCGCATTCTGGGCGGTCTGCAACTGGGAGTGCAGGCTCAACTGCTCCTCCTCACTCTTTTCATAGCGGCCTTGCAGCTCTGCAAGGCGGGTCGCTGCCTTGCGCTCCTGCTCGGTGGCTGTCTTGCGCGCAGCCGCCAGTTCCTGGCGTGCACGGTCCACTTCGTTGAGCATGTGGCGCTCATTGCCCGCGTATTGCTCGGCCATGCGCTGGCGCTCCAGCGCGGCGGACTGCATTTCCTCGCCATGCTTTTGCTGCAGCGCCTCGCGCTGGCGGGCCGCTTCGGCCAGCGCATCGCGCATTTCCTCCAGGCGCTCGTCGCGGTCCTGCAGCTGCTGCTGCATTTCGTCCAGCCGGCGTGAAAGATCCTGAGACTGCGCCTGGGCCACTTGCAGGGCCTGGTCCATGGCCTCTTTCTGCGCCTGCATGGACGCCTCGCGCCGCGCCATTTGCTCTTGCTGCTCCTGCAGCTCTGCCTGCGTGGCCTGCGCCGCTTCCTCGCGCGATTGCAGCGCGGCGCGGGCGGCCTCCATGGCGGCTTCCTGGGCAGCGTCCCACAGTTGCTGCGCCAGGCGCTGAACGGGATCGGGCACGGACGAGGGCAGCAGCTCGCCCTGCCCTGCCGCCACGCCCAGGCGCTGGCCCAGGGTGGCAAACCAGGTCTCCAGCATCGGGCTGACGGTATTTGGCGAGCCTCGGCCGATTTGCTGGCGCACGCGTTCGATGGTCGGCCGCAGGCCCTGGGCGATCAAGGCGTCTGCCGCGGCCCAGACATCGGCTTCCTGCACGCCGCGGGTGGATGTTTTCTGCATATCGTGAACTATTTTCCAGATTACTAACGATAAGTGATTGTTATCGTGAGTTATTTTAATACTGCGTAATACATCATATGTGTCATGTATTAAATATTACATATGAAATTTTCATACAGTATGGATACGCACATTACACGGCTTTGCCCAGGCAAAAAGCCGCTGCAGCCCTCTGGAAAGCTTGGAAACTGAACTTTGCATGGCCTGCATGGCCGCAGGCTCCGCGGCGGGCGGCCATGCTGCGCCGGGCGACAATCCATGGATGCGCAACGGCCCCTTTTCGCTGATTCCCCAAGACCAGCCTCTGGAAGACACACAGCAAGGCAGCACCCTGCCCTCTGCGGGGCTGGAGCCTGCCGCCCAGCAGGCCGTGCGCGAGTTGCTGCGCGAGGGCGAATCCACCAACACCAGAAACAGCTACCAGAGTGCGATGCGCTACTGGGCCGCCTGGCATGCGCTGCGCTTTGAGCGGCAGATGCAGCTGCCGCTGAATGTGGCCTGCGTGCTGCAGTTCATCATCGACCACGCCCAGCGGCAGACCGGCGCGGGCCTAGCCAGTGAAATGCCGGCGCACATGGACCGCGCCCTGGTCGAGGCCGGATACAAGGCCCGCGAAGGCCCCCTGTCGCACAACACGCTGGTGCACCGCATGGCGGTGCTGTCCAAGGCGCATCAGGTGCATGGGCTGGCCAATCCCTGCCAGGACGGCGCGGTGCGCGAACTGATGTCGCGCACGCGCAAGGCCTATGCGCGGCGCGGCGAGCAGCCCGCCAAAAAGGATGCGCTGACGCGCGACCTGCTGGAGCAGTTGCTGCAGACCTGCGATGACAGCCTGCGCGGCCGCCGCGACCGCGCCCTGCTGCTGTTCGCATGGTCCAGCGGCGGGCGCCGCCGCTCGGAGGTGGCCGGGGCCGACATGCGCCACCTGCGCGCCGTGGGGCCGCAGGAATTCATCTACACGCTGGCGCACTCCAAGACCAACCAGTCCGGGCGGGATGCGCCTGAGAACCACAAGCCCGTGACCGGGCGCGCGGCCCAGGCGCTGGCCGATTGGCTGCGTGCCGCCGCCATACAGGAAGGGCCGATCTTCCGGCGCATCCGCAAGGGCGGCCATGTGGGCGAGCCCCTGTCGCCAGCGGCCGTGCGCGACATCGTGAAGCAGCGCTGCGCGCTAGCGGGCGTGGAGGGGGATTTTTCGGCGCATTCCCTGCGCTCGGGCTTTGTGACCGAGGCCGGGCGCCAGAACGTGCCCTTGCCCGACACCATGGCGCTGACGGGGCACAGCAGCGTCAATACGGTGCTGGGCTATTTCCGTGCGGATTCCGCGTTGAGCAACCGTGCGGCCAGGCTGCTCGATGCCGGCGACGACGATGCGGCCGCCGCCGCGCAAGGCAGCGGTCGGCCGCAGTCCTGAGCTGCCGGCTCAAGAGAGCTCAAAAGCTCAAAAAACTCACTCCTGTACCGAGGTCCGCGTGCCGCTCAGGCCCAGCTTGCGCAGCAGCGTGGTGTCGGCTTCCACATCAGGGTTGCCGGTGACCAGCAGTTTGTCGCCATAGAAGATGGAATTGGCGCCGGCCATGAAGCACAGGGCCTGCACAGCGTCGCCCAGCTGCTGCCGGCCTGCCGACAGGCGCACACGCGCCGTGGGCATGGTGATGCGCGCCACCGCGATCACGCGCACGAAGTCCAGCGGATCGACAGGCTCGCTGTCCGCCAGCGGCGTGCCGGGCACGCGCACCAGGCTGTTGATGGGCACGGATTCGGGATGGGGGTTGAGATTGGCCAGCTGGGCGATCAGGCCCGCGCGGTGCACAGGCGCCTCGCCCATGCCGATGATGCCGCCGCAGCACACGCTGATGCCCGCGCTGCGCACGGCCTTGAGCGTGTCCAGGCGGTCCTGGTACTGGCGCGTGCTGACCACGTCCTGGTAGTACTCGGGCGCGGTGTCCAGGTTGTGGTTGTAGTAGTCCAGGCCCGCTTCGCGCAGCGACTGCGCCTGGTGCGGCTGGAGCATGCCCAGCGTGGCGCAGGTCTGCATGCCCAGGCCCTTCACGGCGCCGATCAGCTCGTTCATCTTCTCGATGTCGCGGTCCTTGGGCGCGCGCCAGGCCGCGCCCATGCAAAAGCGCGTGGCGCCCGCGTCCTTGGCGGCCTGGGCGGCCCGCGTGACTTCGTCCACGCTCATGAGCTTTTCCGCCTTGACGCCGGTATCGAACTCTGCCGCCTGCGGGCAGTAGCCGCAGTTCTCGGGGCATCCGCCCGTCTTGACCGACAGCAGCGTGGCCAGCTCGATGTCGCCCCCGGGCCAGTGCTCACGGTGCACGCTCTGGGCCTGGAACATCAGGTCCATGAAGGGCTTGTCCAGCAGTTCCTGGATGGCCTGCACGCTCCAGGCGCCTTCAAACGGCAGCGTGTCGCTTTTGGAGGGGCGTGCATGCCATTGCAGGGGGCTGCCGGCCGCAGGCTGTGCGGAGGTGGCGGAATTCGTCGGGGCGGTGCTGCAGGCGGTCATCAAAAACTCCTCTGTGGGTCTGCTTTTTTCATTCTGATGAGCAAAAAAAGCCTTGGGAATGAAAAAGCCGGCTCCTTGGCAAAAATAGTTGCCCCATTTTCATGGCCCGTAAAAAGAGCGAACTTCGCTTATTTTTGAGCGATGTTCGCTGCGTTTTGGCAGAAGTTTTTCTGCCTGCATGCTTCATGCTGCAAGTGCGCAGCCATTGGCGGCCAACATCGCTCAATTGTCCGATGCAGGCCGAAAAAGATGTGCAAGCGGGCGCGGGCGTTGATTCCCAATACCTGCCAGATGCCTCTCCAAAACGACCACAATGGGTGCCCGCCGTCGTCGCCACGGCGGTTTTCATTGCCACGGCCCGTGCTTCCACCCGCTTTCCACCACTTTCCCCCGATTCGCCCCGATGTCCCTGCGCTCCCTGGAATTTCCCACTGATTACGGCCAACCGCTGCTGCTGTCGCGCGAGCAGCAAGCCATCCTGGCGCATGAGGGACGTTCGGCCATCGTGGCGGCGCTGGCAGGCGTGGGCAAGACGACCACGCTGGCCTGCAAGGTGGTTCAGGCCTGCCGCAACGGCCAGGCCCAGCGCATCCTGGTGCTGGCCTATTCGCGCTCCGGCGTGGCGGCCTTTCACCACCGGCTCAAGCAACTGGTGCGCGAAGTGCCGCCCCAGGTACAGATCACCACGGTGGAGCGCTGGGCGGCCCAGCAGATCCGCCGCCGTGACCCTGCGGCCCGCTTTCTGGCCGACCGCGTGGCACTGCAGGCCCGTGTGCGCGAGGCACATGCCGCACTGTGCGATCGGCTGGCCTGGCAGCCCGACCCCTTGTTCGAACAGCCCGGCGATCTGGATCTTGACGCCTTCTGGGACTTCAACCTCAGCGCCAAGAAGTCGTTGCTGCCCCAGCGCCTGGCCGAGGAAGGCATGGGACTGGCCAGTTTCTGCGAGGAGTATTTGCTCGACTACCGCATGGCCGGCCTGTTCTTCGAGTACGAGCGCCGCCGCATCGACCACTGCGGCGACCCGCTGTACTACGCCGAAGGCGACTGCAGCCATGCACTGGCCAGCGACGCCCTGCAGGGCCAGGCGCTGGACCTGCCGCGCTACGACCTGGTGGTGTTCGACGAGATGCATGACCTGGACCCGGCCTCGCTGCAACTGCTGCGCGCCCTGGTCGGAACCAGCGGCTGCGCCTTTCTGGGCGCAGGCGACTTCAACCAGCACATCGAGGCGCAGGCCTGGTCCGTGTTCCGCGACAAGCTCCACCAGCTCGATGACTTCCTGCCCCAGGCCACGGCCACGCTGGCGCTGACCCAGTCGCGGCGCTTTGGCCCGCAGATCGCCAAGGCGGTCAATGCGCTGTTCAACGTTGGCCTGACTGCGGCGCCCACGCGCTTCAGCACCGTGCAGCAACTGCAGCACACCGATGACAGCCAGTGCATTGACCAGCTGCTGCAGATCCAGGCCGGTCTGGCGCGCGGCACGCCAACGGCGGCCCCGGGCGAGCCCCCGTCGCCCGGCGCGCGCAATCCCTCGCTGACCGTGATCCTGCGCCATGAGCAAGATGCCTGCGCGCTGGAATGGGCCATCCACCGCGCCGGCAAGTCCGCCAGCTTCTACGGCTTCAAGCGCTTTTACCTGCAGCGCGAGATTGCCCTGCTGCTGGGCCTTTGCTACGCACATGGCATGCAGGCGCTGTCATGGAAGGCCGAGGTCAGCGTGCTGGGCAGCGAGATCCTGGCGGCCTTTGTGGAAGGTGCCCTTTTCTACGGCAAGGGCAGCGTGGATGGTGCCGACATGGCCGATCCGTCAAGCCGCCATACGCTGGCCCAGCGCATGGCGGGCGAGATGCTGCACAACCCGCAGATCATCTGGCGATTCCTGGGAAACCAATCCAGCCTGCAAGGCGGGCAACGCAACTTCCAGGCCTTTGGCCGCTTTTTGCAGCTGCCCCTGGCGCTTCAGTCAGACGCGCGCAGCCTGCTGGAGCAGGCCGATGTCTGGGGTCTTTTTGCGGGCGTGGCCCTGTCGCAGGCCCAGACGGCGGCCTTGCGTCAGCGCGTGAAGGCCTTCATGGATTCGGTGGCGGGCATGGCCGTGCCCGACATGCTGGCCCAGGTGGCCGCCATGGCTACGCGCTTCGAACGAACCGTGCGGGCCGAGCGCGGCTTCGACTTTCATCTGAGCACCATCGAGGAAGCCAAGGGCAAGGAATACGAGCATGTCGCCCTGCCCTTCATGGAGCCTGGCCGCTTTCCGGCCTCGGCCCCGCACGCGCTGGCCTTTCTGGAGCGCAACCGCCTGTACGTGGCCATGACGCGCGCCCGAAAAAGGCTGTGGCTGCTGGAGCATGCCGAGCGGCGCGTCCAGCCTTTCGCCTGAAGGCGTTTCAGCCCAGGGCGGCGATCACCTCGGCCGGCGCCTGCACCAGCTCGATCAGCACGCCCTCGCCAGCGATCGGAAACTCGTCATTGCTCTTGGGGTGCAGAAAGCAGATGTCGTAGCCGGCCGCGCCCTGGCGGATGCCGCCGGGCGCAAAGCGCACGCCCTGTGCCGTCAGCCACTGCACGGCCATCGGCAAGTCGTCGATCCACAGGCCGATATGGTTCAGCGGCGTGGTGTGGACGGCGGGCTTCCTGTCGATGTCCAGCGGCTGCATGATGTCCACCTCGACCTTGTGCGCGCCCTGGCCCATGGCCAGGATGTCTTCGTCCACGTTCTCGCGCTCGCTCTGGAATGTGCCGGTCTGGGTCAGACCCAGCATGTCCACCCACAGGCGCTTCATGCGCTGCTTGTCGGTGCCGCCGATGGCCACCTGCTGTATGCCCAGAACCCGGAAAGGACGCTGTTCGCTTGCCACTGTCTCACTCCTGTTGATTTATGAAGAATCACATTGTGGAGCCAATCCGCAAGGCCGCAGCCCATCGCACAGGCGGCTCAGAACTCCCCCAGCACCCAGCCGCTGATCACCGCAAAGTACTCGCGCAGCCAGGCGTTGGCGCGGATCGTCACGGGCGTGGGCGCACCCACGGTGAAGGCCTGGCCGTAGCCGCTGCGCTCGGCTATCCAGCCGGCGCGCAGGGTGTGGAAGTCGCTGGTGACGATGGCGATTGCCGCCTGCGGCTCCACCCCGCGCGCCTGCAGCAGGGGCAGGCTCCAGGCCAGGTTCAGCGCCGTGCTGGTGCTGCGCTCCTCCATCAGCAGGCGCTCGGGTGGCAGGCCGTGGCGCTGCTGCAGATAGCGCGCCATGATGGCGCCCTCGCTCTCGCTTTCCCCAAAGTCCACCCCGCCGCTGGTGAGCACCAGCGCCTTGGGCTGGCGGGCGGCCAGCTCGGCAGCGCGGTCCAGCCGCTGGGCCAGCGTGAGCGACGGCTGGCCGTCACGCGTGGCACTGCCCAGCACCACGATGGCCTGCACCGGCTGGTCCGGTGGCAACCCGGACGAGGCGGACAGCAGGTGCGCCCAGAACACCAGCAGGCTGACCAGCCACATCGCCAACGCCGCCCAGCCCAGCCACCAGGCGCGCCGCAGCCAGGCACTGGCGCGCAGCCTGCGCGCAATGGCCGAGCGCCAGAGGCTGCAGGCCATGAACAGCAGGCCCAGCACCGCTGGCAGCGTCACGCCCAGATTGAACATGCCGCGCGCCATCAGCACCACGGCATCGCCCAGCAGCACGGCGCCAGTGATCAGGCCCAGCCACTGCAAGGGCCCCAGCCGCCGCAAGCCCGCGACGGCGTCACGTCCGGGCACTGGCCCGGGCGCGGGAGAGAGCTTGTGCAACAAGCGCCCTCAGTTCCAACGCTGGTTCGGGCCGCCGGCGCAGGACCACACGATCACGGGCTGGCCCGGCCGGGCATTGCCGCCTTCGATGTCCAGGCACTTGTTGGCAAAGCGGCTGCGGATCTGGCCACGGCTCCAGTCCCATTTCTGGTTGGGCTGGTTGCGGCATTGCCAGGCAATCACCCGCGCACCATTGCGGGTGTTGCCATCGGCCACGTCCAGGCACAGGTCGCCCACGCGCATCTCGCCATCACGCGTCAACGTGAAACGCTGATTCTCACCGCCGCTGCAGTGGTAGACGATGAGCCCATTGCCTGGGCGAAGCCCCCCGGATATATCCAGGCACAGCCCGTTCTGGCCCCGCACCTCCCGTCCGCCCCACGAGGGATAGCCGGGCTGCTGGCCCGGATAGCGGTCATCGTTCCATTGCTCGTCGCGGTCACGTTCGCGGTCCTTGTCGCGCTTGTTCGCCAAAATGGCGGCGCCGGCAATGGCTGCCACGGCGGCACCGGCGATCCATGCGCCCGTGTTGTCGCTCCCGCCTTCCTGGCCCTGCGCGCCCTGGGGCAGGCCGCTCAGGATGCGGAAACGCCCGCCGCAGCCGCCCTTGACCCACATCTCCCGGCGGCCCAGGTCATACCCCCAGTTTTGGTTGTAGCTGCAGTTGCCAGCCAAGGTCTCGACCAGTTGCACCTGCTGCGCGTCGTCGGGCAGGCTGTAGGTCTGGTAGCGGCCATTGGACATGAGCTGCACCGTCTCTTCGCCTGCATGCGCAGGCAGAACCGGCAGGATGAAGCTGCTGGCCAGCAGGACGGAAATGCATTTCTTGATTTGCATGGGATTTCTCGGGCTGCGTTGATCTGAGGGGCGGCTACGCGCAGCAACCGGCCTTTTCTTTCAGGCCAAGAATGCAGCCACCGCCTCTTTCCAGGCTGTGGAGTTTAGCCAAGCAATTTGTAGGATTGCGCCAGATTCTGGCAAGGCTGGCTCAAATCATTGCCTGTTGAATCCCGCCACCCCAGCGCGAAACTCCCCACTCCCATACACCGCCGACACCAGATCCTCATCATCCAGCCGCTGTTCCACGACGATGCGCCTCAGGCTTTCCTTGACCGCTGACTGGGTGGTTGCCGACAAGGCCATGAGCTGCTCGGCCAGCGCCTGTGCCTTGGCTTGCAATTGATCTGCCGGCACCACCGCATGCACGAACCCGCAGGCCTCGGCCTGCTCGGCTGACAGGTAGTCCGCCAGCAGCAGCATGCGCTTGACGCGTGGCACGCCGAGGCTGGCCACCAGGCGCGCGATGTTGCGTGACGACAGCGTGTTGGACAGCGTCTTGGCAATCGGCGCACCGAAGCGCGAGCCGGAGCTGCAGATGCGAAAGTCGCAGGCCGTGGCCAGGGCCAGGCCGCCGCCGACGGCCCAGCCGTCGATGACGGCGATGGTGGGCACGGCGATGCGCTCCACGGCGTCGATCACGCGCTCCACGAAGGCTTCGTACGCAATGCCTTGCTGGCCGTCATGGAAGTCCTTGAAGTAGGCGATGTCCGTGCCCGAGATGAAGGATTTGCCGCCCGCGCCGCGCAGCATCACGCAGCGGATGGCCGGGTCGGCCTGGCAGCGTTCCAGGGCCGTGAGCAATGCCTCGTACATGGGCATGCTCATGGCGTTGTGGCGTTCGGGGCGGTCGATGAGGATCTCGGCCGCGCCCCCGGCGTGAACGGTCAGTGCCACGGATTCATGCAGGGCCGGGCTCATGCGGCGGCCTTCAGTGCCTGGAGTTCGGCCATGATTTCTGCGTTGTGCTCGCCCAGCAGCGGCGGATGGCGGCGCACCTGCTGGGGCGTGCCGAGCATCTTGACGGGAAAGCCGATGTTCTTGACCTTGCCTTCGATGGGATGGTCGATCTCCATGCACATGCCGCGGTGCTGGCCGTGTTCACCCTCGAAGGCCTGCGGATAGGTGAGCAGCGGGCCTGCGGGAATGCCTGCCTCCAGCATGCGATCCACCCAGTCGGCGCTGTCGTGGTGGGCAAACTCCGCTTCCAGCGCCTCTATCAATGCCTCCCGGTGCTTGAGGCGCAGCGCCACGGTGGCGTAGTCGGCATGCTCGAGCAGATCCGGGCGTTCGATCAGCGCGCACAGCCTGGCCCAGAGCTTCTGGTTGGTGGCGCCCATGACGAAATAGCCGTCGCGCGCCTTCACGGCCTGGTAGGGGGCGCTCATCTTGTTGCTGGTGCCCAGCGGCGCGGGCGGCACGCCGGTGCCCCAGTATTCGGACATGTCCCAGATCGAGAAAGCCATGGCCGAGTCGAACAGCGAGGCGTCTATGTGCTGGCCCTGCCCTGTCTTCTGTGCGCCGATGTAGGCGGCCAGCAGTCCGTAGGTGGCGAACAGTGCGCAACCGATGTCGGCCACGGGCACGCCGGCCTTGACGGGTTTCTCTCCCTTGTAGCCGGTGACGCTCATCACGCCCGACATGGCCTGGGCCATGAGGTCGAACCCCGGCCGCTGGGCCCAGGGCCCGCTCTGGCCGAAGCCCGAGATGCTGACATAGACGATGCGCGGATTGATGCGGCGAATGCTTTCATAGTCGATCTTCAGGCGCTGGACCACGCCTGGCCGGTAGTTCTCGACGATGACATCGGCTGTCGTGGCCAGCTGGTAGAAGGCCTCACGCCCCTCCTCGCTCTTGAGGTCCAGCGTCAGCGACCGCTTGTTGCGGTTCATGTTCAGAAAGCCCATGCTGTCCGGGCCCTTCATCTTGAAGCCCATGGCGCCGCGCGTCTGGTCGCCGGTGCCCGGAGGCTCGACCTTGATGACATCGGCGCCCAGGTCGGCCAGCAGCATGCAGGCAAATGGGCCGGCCATGACCTGGCTGACGTCGAGCACGCGGATGCCTTGCAGGGGCAGTTGCAGCGTGTTGGATTGGGGATTGCTCATGCCGGGTCCTCAGCTTTCTTCGGTGATTTTTGCGGCGCGCACCACGTCGCCCCACTTCTTGTATTCGGCAGCCATGAAGGCCGCGAACTTGTCCACGGAGCCGCCACCGTCCTCCACGCCGTATCCGTCGAAGCGGCTGACCACGCCGGGCATGGCCAGCACGCGGTTGATGTCGGCATTGATGCGCTGGGCCAACTCCCTGGACATGTCGCGCGGGCCGACGACGCCGTACCAGCTCGATGCGTCAAAGCCCTTGAAGCCCTGCTCGTCCATGGTGGGCATGGCCGGGAATCCCTTGGCACGGTTCACGCGGGTCTGGGCGATGCCCAGCATTTTTCCTGCGCGGACCTGGGCAGTGGCGGCCGTCATGGTGTCGAAGCTGAAGTCGATCTGTCCTCCGATCAGGTCGGTCTGCATGGGGCCGGACCCTTTGTAGGGAACGTGGATGCTCTTGACACCTGCCGCCATGTTGAACATCTCGGCCGCAAGGTGCTGCACCGAACCTGTGCCCGAAGAGCCGAAGCTGACCTTGCCGGGGCTTTTGCGGCACAGCTCCACCACTTCCTGCACCGAGGCATGGCCGTTCCTGCTGCTGGTCACCAGGATGTGGGGCGTTGCGCCGATCAGGGCGATGGGCGCGTAGTCCTTGAGCGGGTCATAGGTGATGGATTTGAAGATCTGCGGCGAGATGGCGTGCGTGTTCACATGGGCCATCAGCAGGTTGATGCCTTCTGTGAAGCGGGTCTTGGCAAAGTATTCGGCCGCCAGCGAGCCCGTGGCGCCGGGCTTGTTCTCCACGATCACGGGCCGGCCCCAGATCTCGGACAGCTTCTGGCCCACGATGCGCGCGAACACATCGGTGCCGCCGCCCGGTGCCCAGCCCACCAGGATCTTGACGGGCCCCTTGGGCAGGTCGGAGGCCGGGGGCGCGGCCCCTGCCCAGGGTGCGGCCAGCGCGGTGGCGCCGGCCGCGATGAAGTCGCGGCGTTTCATGTCTGTCTCCTGCACATCGTTGTTGTGCAGTCACTGTCGCCGGGCGCCGATATCGCGGCAAGCCTGTGTGCCGCATGCCTGGTTTCGCAATCTGCGAAACCAGAAGGGTCAGATCGCGCGTTCGCCCTGCAGCAGGGCGGCGACGACGTTGCGCAGCGCCTGTTCCTGGGCCTGGCCTTCGATGAAGGACAGCACGTAGCTGCGCTCGTGCCAGTCGCCTTCCAGGGTGGCCCAACCCAGGTCGGGCTCAGGGTGGAAGCTGCGCAGCACGCCGGGTGGCATCAGTCCCACACCCAATCCTTCGCGCACCAGGGCCAGCATGGTGTCGAAGCCGCTGACGGCGAAATCGTTGCGAAACACCCTGCCCCGGCTGCGGTGGGCGCGCCGCAAAGCGGCCAGGATGGCCGAGCCCCGGCCCAGGCTGACGATGGGGCAGTCCAGCAACTGGTCCAGAATCACAGGCTCGACGGCAAAGCTGAAATGCCTGCGGCTGTAGACCAGCACCAGGCTGTCCTTGCGGTAGTCGGAGCGTGGCAGATCCACGAAGCCGCTGGTCTTCTCGAAGATGCCGATGTCGATGACCTTGTCGCGCAGCAGTTGCTGGACGATGCGGCTGTTCTCCTCCATCACCTGCAGCGTGATGTGGGGATAGCGGCGCTGGGTGACGGCGATGTCGGCGGCCAGGAACTGCAGGATGGCGGATTTGGGGGCGCCGATGATGATGCGGCCGTCGCGCCCGCGGCCCAGGGCCTGGGCGTCGGCCTCCAGCCGCTCCACCAGGTTGCCTATCTGGCGGATATGGGCCAGCAGCTTGAGGCCAGGCTCGGTGGCGCGCACTCCATGGGGCTGCCGCTTGAACAGCCTGGCGCCCAGTTGCTGCACCAGGTCACTGAGCCGCCGCGAGGCGGCCGCCACCGCCAGTTGCAGCCTGTCGGCTGCGCGTGAAATGCTGCCCTCCTCGGCAATCGCAAGCACAAGCTGCACGGTGGTGGAGTCGATCTTCATCATGGCGGCAAGGCCCTCTTGCGCAGGCGGCGTCTGCTGAGGGCGCGATTGTGCCCCAGTGCCGCAACCGTGCTCAGGCGTGCGCGGGACACTCCAGCACGTCGCTGAGCCTGAAGCTCTCCAGGAACGGCAGGACATGCTCCTCGTTCATGGGGCGGGCGATCAGGAATCCCTGGACGTACGTGCACCCGAGCTGCTGCAGGTGCAGAAACTGCTCCGTGGTTTCCACGCCTTCCGCGACGACTTCAAGGCCCAATCTGCGGCTCAGTGCCAGCGTGGCCTCGACAATCGCGGCAGCCCCGGCGTCCTTGTCCATGGCCTGTATGAAGCTGCGATCGATCTTGATCAGGTTGAAGGGAAAGCGGTGCAGGTAGGAAAGACTGGCATGGCCGGAGCCAAAGTCATCGATGGCGAGATTCACGCCCAGTGCCTTCACTTGCCGCATGACGGACAGCACCTGCTCATCATCTTGAAGCAGGGCCGATTCCGTCACTTCGATGTAGCAGCGCTTGGGGTTCAGGCCGGCGCGGTCCAGATGTTCCTTCAATTGCACCGCCATGCCTGGATCGAGAAATTCAAAGGCCGGGCAGTTGATGGACACCGAGATATCGGACGGCCATCCGTTGGCAACCAGCAGCGGGGAGCGCTCCACCATTTGGTCGATGGGAAGCAGCAGGCCGCGCCGCTCTGCCATCGGAATGAAGACGCCTGGCGGGACAGACCCTCTGGCCGGGCTGTTCCAGCGCATCAGCGACTCGAACCCGGAAATCTTTCCCGTGGCCACATGGCAGATCGGTTGGTACGCCATGAACAACTGGCTTGTTCCGATGGCGGATCGGAAATCCTGCTCCAGCAGCAGTTGCTCCTGCATGGGGCCATCGGCGGAAGGCTCGAATTTCACGAATCGCCCTCGTCCCTGGGATCGCGCCCGCTCCATTGCCGCGCGCCCGTCGCGCAGCAGCTGATTCCAGTCCTCGTTGTTCTTGCAGACCGCCGTCCCTACGCAGACAGACAGCAAAATGCTGCGCTCACCCAGCATGTAGCGCTTTTCACCCAGTCGGATGGAGAGTGTTTCCGCCATGGAATCGGGGTGCCCTTCATATTGGGCGACACAGAACTCCTCGATGGCAAGGCGGGCGGCTACGTCATTCTGGCCAATACAGGAGCGCAATTGTTTTGACAGTTGCGAGATCAGTGGGTTGTCCATTCCAGGAACCAGCGTATCTGCCAGCACTTGCAAATGCTCGATACCGATGACATGGATGGCAACAGGACGCCGCTGTGCTTGCGTTCTGCTCAGCAGTTGCTCAAATCCGGTTGAATTGAGCAATTCGGAAGCAGGATCATGGAAAAGATGGTGCCTCAGCCGTGAATGCACCTGTACCAGATCCATCGCCTCGAAATAGGATCTTCTGCGCTCACGCATCCACAATTGCGCCAGCAATAAAAATGAAGCCAGGCTGATGGCTGCCCATGCCATGATGGTTTTTCCAAACCTCCACCATGGAGCCGCGAGCTTTGCCTTGGCGGCCAGCGTGGCATAGGCGAGATCCATGCCGCCTTGGCTGGAGTGGTGCATGGCGACGATCCAGGGGTGTCCAAAGCCATCTTCAGCGTCCAATATGCCCTCGTCTGCAGCCATCATTTTTGCAAGCCCAGAATCCATCCCGTCCAGAATGTGCGGATGCTCCGGGGGAATTCTGACCAGATCTTTGCCGTTTGGCAGGCTGACCATGACCTGATGGCCATCCAGCAGCAGTGAACCGAATGCCTGGCGAATGGAATCCACGGCAATGAAGGCCACCACAATGCCAGTCAGCGCCCCACTGGAGTCACGTACCGGACGCCCCAGCACCAGGGACGGTATATCGAAGACCGGCGATTTGCTTGAATCCAGCAAGAAGAAGTCGCCAGGCTTTGTCTGCAGCGCTGCATTCCAGATGGGGCGCTCGGGGTTGTCGGGAGACAGCGGCAGCTTGCTGAAACGTGAGGAAATGGACCATTTCCCATGTCGATCAAGCACGCTCATGCTGATGACGCCGGGCAGCGCCGCCACCTCCTGGATCAAGGCATTGCGGATATCGGTGCTGGCATCAGGGTCTGCCGTGATTTCGCCTTGGCGGCCCGGTGCCAGCAAAAGTTGTTCTGTTCTCTCTACCGCCAAAGAGGTGGCAAGAATGATCTTGTTGGTTTCAGCGGCAGAGGCAGACAGCGCATGCAGGAGATTCGATTTCTCTTCATGCAGCGATGTCTCGTAGCTGGAGATCAGAGAAACGCCCGCAACGCCAATGATCACCAAACATACGATGAAAATACAGGCATACCAGCGCCTGGGCTGCCAGCTTGGAGGTCTTCTCTCTGCATGCATCATTCAACGCTCATCTGGTCAAAATACCAGCGAACAGGCACCGTTCTCCTGGCAGGCAAGCCTGCCAGGAGAAATGCTTCCCGTTGGCTGTGACGCACTGGTCTGAATTTCCGTCAGGACGCGGAAAGACTCAGCGGTCTCATGGGTGAGGGGATTTTCCTCAAGACAGGGGCCTCCTTTTCCGCGGGGTCCAGCTTGAAAATGGAAACTGCCGAAACCAGGGCCTGCGCCTGCTGGCTGAGACTTCCGGCCGCCGCTGCCGACTCTTCCACCAGAGCGGCATTTTGCTGGGTGACCTGGTCCAGCTGGATGATCGCATCATTGATCTGATCGATGCCCTGGCTTTGCTCCCTGGTGGCGCCACTGATCTCTTCGATCATGCTGGATACCTTCTGGACCTGGGTGACGATATCTTCAATGCTGCTGCCCGCAGCCTGGGCAAGCTGGTGGCCATTGCCGACCTTGGAAACACTGTCTTCGATAAGAGATTTGATCTCCTTTGCGGCCTCTGCACTTTTCACTGCAAGGCTGCGAACTTCGGCAGCAACCACCGCAAAACCACGGCCCTGCTCTCCGGCGCGGGCTGCTTCGACAGCAGCATTCAAAGCAAGAATATTGGTTTGAAAAGCGATTGAATCAATGACGTTGATGATGTCCTCGATTTTCTTGGAGGACGTGTTTATTTCATTCATCACGTCCACCATCTGCCGGGCCATGCCCCCGCCGTGCGCTGCGGCATCGCGCGCTGACTGGGCGAGCATGGTGGCGGTGATGGCCGCATCGGAATTGCTTTTCACCGTGCTGGCCAGTTCCTCCATGGAGGCGGCAGTCTCTTCAAGGTTGCTGGCCTGCTCTTCCGTTCGGCTCGACAGGTTGGCATTGCCTGCATCAATCTGCGTGGCGCCTGTGGCAATGCTGTCGCTGCTGCTGCGCACGGTGCCCACGACGCGTTGCAACGATACCTGCATTTCCTGCATGGCCGTGATCACACTGCCAGGGCGTGCCCTGGACAGGTCGATCCGGGAGGTCAGGTCCCCTCTTGAGATGTTTTCGGCAATGTGCGCCACATCTGCCGGCTCTCCGCCCAGCTGGCGTGTGATGGAAATTGTGATGATCACGCCAATGGCCACCCCCACAATCACGCCGGAGATGGTCAGAAGGGTGAGCATCAGCCGGATCTTTTCGTAGATCCTGTCGGTCTCGTCGTTGAGCCAGCTGGCATTCTTCTTCTTGATATTGACAACTTCCGTCATCAGGCTGTCGATCTTGTCGGACTCCACCCGGAATCTGTTGATCAGATCAATCGATTCCCTGGATTCCGAAAGATGCTCTGACTTGATTCTTTCAATCGTCTGCAGCAGACCCTTTTCATAGATGACGAGGGTTTCATCAATGGACTTGAGCTTTTCCTTGCCATCGCCCTCGGCAAAAAGCCTCTTGCTGTTGTTCAGTGCCTCTTTCAGCAGTTGCAGCCTTTGCAGCACGGCGTCCGTGTGCCGGTTTCTGCTTTCATCATCGTTTGCAAGCACGGCATTTCTGATGGCCCGGCCCGCCGCGATCAGCTGGACATTGGCCTCGGATATTTGTGACAGGCCCAGCAGTTCCTTCTCGTACATCTGCGTTGCGAGATCATTGATTTCCCCTGCCTTCAGTATTCCATTGATACCGATGAATGCACCAATGCATGAGACCACAAGAAAGCCCATGGTCAGTTTGGTGATCACTTTTGATTTTTTGAAGCTCAACATCTTGATTGCCGAATGAATAATTTTCAACGATGAAATATTTACCCTGACACCAGGATTCTTCGGCCGTAGAAAATCGGGAACTTGAAAAAAAACAATCCACATCTTTTGAAAAAGACGTGGATTATTCTAGAAAATGATATATTGATGTTATAATTGCTCGATGCTCGATGCTCGATGCTCGATGCTCGATGCTCGATGCTCGATGCTCGATGCTCGATGCTCGATGCTCGATGCTCGATGCTCGATGCTCGATGC
>Ga0208516_100041_pt1 | contig 103409 bp, 112 predicted proteins | sample LakWasM117_HOW13_2_FD_183931 | JGI IMG/M metagenome (GOLD analysis project Ga0208516, IMG submission 183931) | Freshwater sediment methanotrophic microbial communities from Lake Washington under simulated oxygen tension - Sediment Metagenome... | ecosystem: Environmental > Aquatic > Freshwater...
AATTTAAATCTAGTATCGATAGATATTATTCCAGCTCAACTAACTTGAATACATAATCGGTTACCGTCTTTAATGTAATGGTTACCAACTTTAATATCACAAAACACGGTGCTCATAGAATTATTAGATGCTCTCGACCTTAATCTCATTGCCAATCCGGTGTTTGGAAAAAAGCTCAAGGTGAGGTTACTGGTGGATTTTATAGCTTAGGAAATGGTGGCTACCTTATTGCAGTTAGAAGTCCTGGTTCAAGCATGTGCACAGGCACAAATGGCTGCCAAAGGGTTAACTCAAACACTGGTTCATGCTCCTGTCCAGCAGGGTCTTCCCCTGTTGTATTGTCAGCACAAAGTATCGACTGCTATTCTGGGATCGTAACTAAAACAACTTATACTTGTGAATAGCTAGTTGCCAATCCGGTAGCTGGAAAAAAAATGGCGGAGTAACTAGAAGCAGTACCTATATAACTGCAATTAATGGCTCTTGTAATAATGGTTCATATGCTATCGGCTCACAAACACAGACTGTTTGTAATGGCTACAGCACGTCATGTACCACCTGCACCTCACCCACTACGATTGATTGTTTAAACTTCGTACCTGTATGCTCAACTTTCTGCACTTCAAGCTCTACAGGCACGACTACAACGTGCGCAAACCCTTAGAAAAATTAAATCTAATTAAGCGGCCAATCAGATGAGCATTGAGCAACAAGACTACCATCATTGTATAAAATGTATGCGTATAACCCAGTGGCTGATGTTTTTGAGAAACAATCATAAACCCCTGCAGTGTTCTGTGCATTGGTACCTAAAACCATTCCAGAATCACCAGGTGCAAAATATGTAGCTTTAATGCATCTGGTATATATTTGACCTGTATTATCAAGTGTTGATTGTCCAGTCACCGCGAGGGTGCCCCCACTATAACCATTGCAAGAGATGGTTCTTCCCTTCATGGGCGCAAGCATCCCCGTTAGGCCAGTACCACTACTTCCTTGAGCTTTAGCCCAAACACCGGATTGGCAAGTTACTCGCACGTATATGTATTAGTAGTAACTGGCATAACTGGCCCAGTAGTGTCTCTGGCCACTAATACTGCAACGCTACCTGCAGGGCAACTACATGCGTTTGTTCTTGAATTCTTTCGCGCACATAAAGCATTAGAAACCATGTATCCACCATTGCCCATTGAGAAGAATCCGCCTGATCCACCGCTAGCCTTACGCCAAACACTGGATTGGCAACTAGCTATTCACACGTATAAGTCGTAGTTGTCTTAGTGCCACTAAATTGACATGGTGACTCCACGTATATAGCTACGGCCATTGCTGATTTTCCTGATGGACATGTGCATGCACCGGTAATTGAGTTTTGATTCATACATACTGCTGGATCCATAAAGCCTTGATTTGTACACGCTGATCTATACCTGAATCCACCAAATCCAGATGAATAAAAACCGCCACTATTTGCATCACCTTGAGCTTTTTTCCAAACACTGGATTGGCAAAAACGTAGTAATTCACTTCATAAATCTTGATACTTTCTCTAAAAAAAGTATCAAGCCTAATTTATGGCCATAGGATCTATCATGATTAATTGTTTTTCATCTATAAAATCCAAATACTGATTTGGCTGTGGCACTTTCTGTGAAGTCTTCATCAGATCAATAATGTGCCTTAACAAAGCGTCTTGAGCGGATCTAATAGTTGAATTTTCACACTGGCCAGTTACTACCAGCTCATCAAAATCAAGTAGCCTTACTTTGATACTCCCATCTCCCCTTTCAAGCTTTGCTGGATAAGGTATTAAATGATCAATGATTATCTGTTTTCCCTTGTTTTTATTACCTTCAAGTTTTCTAACTAGCTTCTGTGCTGAAAGATGCGTATATCGTTTGAGCATAGATAGTGATTTATGGCCACTAATTGCAGCAATCTCCATAACGTCTAGGGTTCCCATCTCAAACAGACGGCTCACAGCCTCGTGACGTAGATCATGAAAATGCAAATCTTCGATCGCAAGTTTAATTCTCATAAAGCGCCAAGTGGATTTAATGCCCCTAGACGTGTAATTAAACACCTTCCCTCTGCTTTGTACTCCCAAGCGAATTAAAGCGTCCCTAGCCCTCAAGGAAAGCGGAACATCACGCTTTGTGCCGTTCTTTGTCTCCAACAAATGTGCAATTCTTGATTTTAGATTGATATGTTCCCAACTAAGGTTGAGAATTTCGCCCTGACGCATTGCTGTCTCTAAAGCCAGAACAACAATGGAATAGAACTCAATGTTTATGTGATTGTGGGCATACCTGAGTATCAATCGATCTTCTCTAGGCGTTAATCTCCGATCACGGCCAGGTGATGGTTTAGGTTTTCTGACATTAGCAACCGGATTGGAGTCACACAGCCCTAACTCGATGCGGCAGATATCAAAGAAACTGCTGAGCAAAGACATCTCCAGCCGCACAGTGGCAGTAGAGATTGTTTTTTTTGTTTTGGCGTTTATTTCTTGAAGCCGCTGATCGCGGTAGGTGGCAATATGAACACTTGTTACTTTTCTGATAGCAAGGCTGCCTAAGAAAGATTTAGAAATATGCTCGATGCGATACTTCTCTTGTTCGTAACCTTTTTTTAGTATTGATACTGTGTTTTTATAAGTTATTAATGCGTCTTTTACTAATTTTTCCGCCATGTTACTCCTGCAGCATTTCTTCATCCAACTTTGCTGCAAGATATGAGAACTTAATATCTAAGGCTTTACATAAAGCACATAAAGTATCAAATGAAGGTGAGCTTTCGCCCAGTTCAATCAAAGATATAAATGAACGATCCACGCCACTTTCATATGCCAATGACTCTTGAGTGAACCCGCGTTCTTTGCGGATCAATCTCAAAACATTTCCTAATGCTTTTCTTTCATTTGTCATTGCAGCCCCTAAGAGGCCGGAATATACCAATATTAGCGATAGCGTTCCTCCGCATATATACGGAATTAGAAACTATCCATTACGGTAAATATTATGAAATAATGCACATATACGAAAAGGAAATAATATGCCATCAAATTTAATGATTGTTGAATCACCTGCAAAGATAAAAAAACTATCTGAGATTCTTGGCCAAGATTGGAAAGTGGTAGCAAGTTTTGGGCATATAAGAGATTTACCACTTGAAGACCTTGGTATATCCATACCATCATTTAAACCCACTTACGTTATACCGCCTGATGTAAAAGGTTCTGGTGGACGTGTATTTTCTAAAAAGAAAGTTGTAAACGATCTTAAAGCTTTAGTGCGGCAATTTCATGCTTCCAATATATATCTAGCAACAGATCCTGACCGTGAAGGCGAGGCTATCTCTTGGCATTTAATCGATGAATTAAATCTCCCGCTAAATACCAAGCGAGTAACGTTTGGTGAAGTGACTCCAACTGCCGTACTAAATGGCGTTAATAATCCAAGAACATTAAACGTTCATCTGGTATACGCGCAGGAAGCTCGTAGATGCTTAGATCGCTTTGTTGGGTGGCTAGTCAGTCCTATTCTATGTCAAATAGCCAATACGAAAGGATTATCTGCTGGGCGCGTACAAAGCCCTGCCCTGCTTCTTATAGTTACCAGAGAGCGTGAAATTGCCACTTTCAAACCTACTTCACATTACGGAGCACAATGTTTCTTTGACAGCAATCAATGGAGTGCTGAATGGTTGACAACACCAAATTACACCAATGAAGAAAACCCATATTTCTTAGATAAAACTTTTGCAGCAAAAGTATCTGCTATCAAACAATTTAAAGTTAAATCATTTAAACAATCCGAAGAGAAACGCAGCCCTCCTGCACCTTTCATTACTGTTTCATTACAGCAAGCGGCAAGTGTTGCATTAAATTTCTCACCAGATGTCACAATGAAGCTTGCTCAAACATTAAAAGATGCTGGCCATATTACCTATCATCGAACAGACAATCCCAATGTTTCACCTGATTCAATGCCAGCAATACGAGAGCAAGCCGCGATTAACGGCCTAGATATGCACAGTACACAGCGTTTATTTAAAGCTAAAGAATCAGCGCAGGAAGGGCACCCAGCCATCACACCAACGCATTGGGAGGTAGAGACCGCAGGTGACACGCCAGAACAGCGTGCGTTATATCAAATGATACGTATTCGCGCTATTGCCTCTCAATTGGCTGATGCTAGATATGCTGTTCGTACTAGCCATTTAATTGCCACTACTGATGATGGGCAGCCGGTTGAATTTCAGGCAAAAGGAAGAACCTTAATTTATGATGGATGGTTAAAGCTTATAGCAGGTGATCAAACAGTTGATGGTGAGGATGCAGAAGCAACTGCTACTAATCCAATTCCAGATCTACAACCTGGCCAACTATTATTAGTATCCAATAGTAAGTTATTAGAAAAACAAACAAGACGGCCACCACGTTACACTGAAGCATCACTTGTTGGTGCATTAGAAAGTGAGGGTATTGGAAGGCCTGCAACCTATGCGGCCATCATTAGCAACATCTTTAATAAAGGCTATGTTGGTATTGAGAAGAAATCAAAGAAATACATTGAACCTATGCCTACAGCATATTTAATTGTTGATGCGCTTGTTGGTACATTCGGATTTGTAGCGCTTGATTATACAAACTATATTGAGACCACCTTAGATGAAATAGCACAAGGAAAATTAAGTTTCAAAGATGTGATGAAATATTTCTATGATGAACTACTAAGTGAAATAGGCACAATCCAACTACCCGCCCAGCCTGCCCAAATAACAAGCGCACCACCTACACAGACATCATCGGACCAAGAGACTGCAATCCCCTGCCCCAGCTGCGGCACAGGAAAGTTGCACAAACGACCTGGTAAATTTGGTCAATTCTGGGCGTGCTCTGCCTATCCAAATTGTGAGACTTCATTTCCTGATGTAAACGGAAAACCAAACCTAACGCCAAAAGCTGCATCACAGACTCAAGACAACAACGCGCCTAAAGTTAAATGCCCAGCATGTGGTACCGGTTCATTGCAACTGAAAACTGGAAAGACAGGAAAATTCTGGGGGTGTAATACATATCCAAAATGCAAGAAAACAATATCAGATAAGGATGGCCAACCAAATATTTAATGAGAATATAGACCCATAAAAAAAGAGGCCAACTTGGCCTCTTTTTTGCTCATCTATTATGCGTTGGTAGTTAACTAATTACATAATGACGAACTGCAGCAGAATTCCACTCTAGTCTTTTAAACTGCTCTAGCACCTCTTGGTTTTGGTTGATGTCATGAATGAACGCTTCTGCTCTCGTGGTGAACGCTTCATCTGGTGCAATCTGGAATTCGCCTTCAATAAAATCACCGGCTGAGATACCTGTGTAATCAATTTCACGGTTAGAAATCACAAAGGCGATATCATCACCATCGTTGACGCTGTTGCGACTAATGAAAACATTATGCTTACTCGCTATATTCGTCAATACATTCTGTTGCTGATCAAAAATCTCCCAATCACTGCGGCTTTTTAACTTGGCATGAACAGTTACAGCCCCACCTACATATAAACTCATACTACCTCCTGTTGTTTAACAAAATTTAAACGATACCTAAATCGAAAACCATAATTTAAATTATACAATAATTAATAATTTACAGCGAAATATTCCATTTTTAGTGATAGTTACGATAAAGAATATAAATCTTTTCTCATTTCTCTATCAGCATGCATTCTTGTTGCTGTTCTTGTGCCCTTTCTTTCAATTGATTGTTTTGGCACCTTGCTTTGTTTCTGCCTTCTCATTGGACGATCCCAAGGATGTCTATCTATAACCTTCTTAACATATTGTTTCATAGCGTTTCCTATCTTCTATAACTTATCGTAATAACGTGGTTTTGAAGCTATCAAGTCTTTACGGCAGAAAAGTAGTGTAACGCATATTAAATACTACTAGCTTTGACTTGGATAATTAAACTGCCAGCTTGCATGGTATTGGGTTCGCCTTGTTTAAGCGTAGCATTTTCTTGTGTGAACTTGTGATTATTGAGTTCTGGAGCTTCAACTTCCAATCCATCCTCAGTTTTGGATTTTTTCATAGCAATTAGATCAGTATATGTAATCGCAATGTTTGTTTTGATTGTACCGTCTTCCTCTAAAGTTGGATTAAATGTTGCTAGAAGACCTGTTTTAATCTCTCCAGGTGTGGTGATAATTTCGCCTTGGCCATTCCGCGTCGCTTGAGCGCGATAAGTAGATGTCTTTGTAATTTCAATTGGTGTAGAAACTCCGTAAGAGGTTGAGATGGTAGTTTTATTAACTATAATTCCTTTATTAATGACGATTACATCAAGCTTTACATTGGTTGAATCTTCAGCCATGGCTGTAATAGACATTGTTGCAAGAATAGCTGCTACTAAAATACTTTTTTTCATTATATTTTCCTAAGTTAAAAGATTTCTTTATATTACGTTGTGTTTTTACTATAAAAATCCATTAGATTGAATGTACAACAAAATTACGCAACCAATCTCATATCATCTCCTTGATGGCACTCTAAAAACAATGCACAAGCGCTATAAGGGGAAACACTGTTGCCGCACATTTTTGTTTGCTTAGCCAAGCTAAATTTACGGCCATCATGACCATGTGTAATGATGTAATCTTTAGGGAACCCTTGAGCTGAATAAAGCTCCGCAGGGGTTAACATACGCAACTTAATATCAACAATTAAATAGGTCGTGCCTTTGTATATTACGGTTACTAGGGCTAAGCGATCTTTTGTCGTGATAGTAGGTAATGGTTCATCTATGCTAGATATGTTGTCCGTGCCGTAATAACTAATTAAGAAATTAGCTACCCGCAGCGCTTTTTCTTCAATCTCTTGTGAATAAGTGTGATCAAGTTCATCACGTTCTAGCGTGCATTCAACCAATCCATGATGCGCACCACTTGTGCATATTGTTGATATAGGCTCACTCACTCCCTCAGCGTCTTGGTTATTTCTGAATGTGCATAGATGTGCAGTTACTAACTGTTGCTGGCTGCCTGTGTTTGTGATGGTTGATAATGGGTCGCGTGCGTCGTTACCGGCACCGTCATAAAAACCACCATTCATTTGTGCGATGTGTGCCGCTTGCATTAGCACTGGAGTAGCTAGCGAAAACTCGCCACCTTTTGATGTGGTGATGGTATTTAAAGGTTCGTGAATGCTCTGAACGTTGCTTGACTTGCTATGTGTTATTGGTACGATAAATGGATCAGCAGAATCAATTACAAAGCGCTTAATGCCCTTGGCAACACGGCGCAATGTTGGGTCTTTAAGTGGCTTCTTGCGATCAAAGATAGATTTTGATTCAATGCCAAAGTCGATATGTTCATGTGCAACACTCCAACGCTTCTGAAATTTAGCAGGCATCTTGAAGTGTGTTTGTTTTGGAAATGTAATCGGCACACCATCGCAGCGTGCAATCATGAATAAGCGGATGCGTTTGGTACCAGCCCCATTATCACTTGCTCTCAATAGCTTATGCTCAACTTCGTAACCAAGCGCCCTAAGTTCTGCCTTGAAGCTATTCCAAGTTTCACCCTTACGTTTAGGATCAGGAATTAAGTGCTGCAATTCGCGCGGCACACGCTCCCCTTTAGCCGCTACGGTCCCATCAAGCTTTAATACCCTGCCTGTGGCTTTATCTCTCTTTGCAATCAACCTTCCCCAAAGTTCTACCTGGCTGACGTTTTCCAATGTAATAACTCTTGGTTTAACCTGCCCAGCCCAACGAACGCCAACCCATGATAGGCCGCGTATTTTCTCATTACGTGGTTGGCCGCCTTTAGCCTGGCTATGGTGTGTGCAATCGGGTGATAAATGCAAGTGCCCTACTTTACGGCCATGAGTAACAGCCATTGGGCATACTTCAAACACATCTGCAACGAAGTGACGTGTCTGTGGGTGATTGGCGCGATGCATGGATAGCGCATCATCATTATGGTTAATAGCAATGTCAGGATGTCTACCAGATGCCATGAAAACACCCTGACTAAAACCACCACCTCCTGCAAACAAATCAACGATCAATTCATTGTGTATATCAAGCAGCATCTGTGGACGGCTCATATAAATTTCCATTTAATATATTACTAATAATTTAATTAAAATTACACATTCTGGTATGTATTAAGTTTTTTAATTTAAATCCAAGTCTCACAACCTTGTTTTGATTCCGCAACCGGTGATACCAAGGTTTCTAATACTGAATACCCTTGCATCTCTTGTTTAATGCGGTTTAATAGCATGCCACTAGCCTCTTCCCTTGACGTAGCATTTTCGACTGATTGAACGAGCTTTACAGTAGCGTTCTGATCATTTTTTCTTAGCAATGCTGATGCTACAAATTGCTGGGTAGAAACTTTACGAATTATTGGGTTTTCATAACTATTACCAGCTGCTTTTACACTGGTTAAATTAAGCAATAACAATGTGATTAATAATGATTTAAACATTTTAGTTCCTATATACTTTTGCTGCAAAAGTTATCTACTACGACTGACACCGCGTAAATCACGAATGTGTTGCTTTAGTCGCCTTATTTCAATTTCAAATGAATCAATTAATTCTTCAAATTCAGAATCGGAGTCAAACCCAAAAAAATTAGATCCAACTCCATTCTCTATATCTTCCAACATTACCTGCAGTTCAATAATAATACTGTTTAACTGTCGCTCTAACCATTCGATCAGGGTGTTATCTTTAACATCGTCTAGTTTATTTAGATCACAGTCTGAATCCTGTGCCGTCTTAAGACACTCAGTTAATTTAACTATCCATTGGTTAATATCGACACTCATCGGAACCCTTTAAACCACTACACCACCGATAAAGGCCCCAGAATTAAGTTCACGGTAATCCTGCATTGAAATCATGGCATATTTTTTATTGTGTGCTACTAAATACAATATACCATTAACTATCCTGGCTTCTCTAAATTCTGTATTTTCATCAGAAACCAATAGAACAATTTTGCCATTGTTTAGAAGGCCCATAGGATCAACTTCTACCACATCACCTTTGGATAGGGTAGGGGCCATAGATTCATCTAATACTAGATAGCTATCATTTTTTGGCACAGAAGGACGCAATTTATTTAATAATCCCAATGTGCTAAGATGCATATTAACCATGATTCAACTCCTTAATAGTTGTGTTAGTGGTAAGCGGTTTTTTGGTTGCACCCAGAAAGCCGCTTTTTTATTCTGTGATAAGCATTATTTAATTACCACAATTCAATTATACACCTCGGTAAGTGTACGTCAAATACTTTTGCTGCAAAAGTTACAGTTCTAGGAATTTCTTAAATGCAGTCTTAACAATTGGCTTGTTAATATCTAGACTATTCATTACAACAGACTTAATTTTCATATATTCTTCTGACTTTTTAAATTTTTCCAATATTTCTTGCTTTTTAGTTTCACTAAGTGATTCAAACGCATCTAACTTTTCACTCGATTTACTAACGCGATCTTTTCTCTTAGTCTTTTCTGCTTCATCAAACAAATGTTTAGTAGCAGCTTCTTTAGTTTTTTCTATTTTCTTTTTGTCACTAGGGGTAAGCCGCAAGTCTTCATTAATTGCATTTAAGAGGTACCGTGTTGGGTTCTCAATATTTTTCTGCTCCATACGGTAACGTACAAATTCAATTTTCTCCATGACAAAATCCATGTCCAGCTCAGCTACTGTATTAATTTCTGAGTTAGAAAAACCAAACTCTTTCTTGAGAATTTCGAATATGTGTTGTGGCAAGTTGCCTTTATCTTCTTCAGACAAATAAGCAGGATTGGCTTCAATAACAAATCTGATGTGAGTAATTGTGCGCCCACGTTTTTTATAATCTGGCGTAATGAGAATATCAGAGAACTCATTAATCTGGTTAACGGCTATTTGGATAACACGTCTTTGTAAGTTTCTGAAATCTATATATTGGTCTGGATTATCTGGGTTTGTAATGGTACGAAATTCTTCCAGAGTCATCCAATCAGTTGCGCCTCTAAATTGATCAAGCCTGCACCTGTCATAAATGGTGTAAGCGTAGCCACTACTGAATTTATTTTTAATTCTTAAACTAAGTCTTGTCCATGACTTTGGATCGTGAAGGTGATTGCGTAGGCTTTCTGGTATCTTGAAATGAAACTTCTTGCCTGTGATTGTTACATCATAAATGTAATTGGTTGAGTGCCAAAAGTCTAAATCTGGATTATCAGGGTCAACAATATTAATTTGGATTAATGTTTGCTGTATGCCGGTAACTGCTTTTTTTAGAAAATCATTGTTATTTGAGTTGTAACTAATGAGCCATTTAAAATAATCCAGATCGAGCACATGAACTACATCCTGGTTCATTCTTGGCATAGCTTTGAAAAAACAACCATCTATAATTTTAAGCTGCAGCAAACTTAATGGATTAACAGTTTTAATAATACTGTTTGATTTTCGGTAACTGATATCCTTGGGTGCTGAAATGATAGGAACGCCAGATTCGAAAAACATCATCACCATTTGTTCTGGTGTTGAGATGTTACTTAATGCATCTGTTTTTACTAATTTAGTCATTAAATATCCTTTAGCTACATCGTGTACGTTTATGGTGTTCAATGTACACAATCAATGTTTCTCTTTATACTAGAGATAAATTATCATTGCAAGTACCTAGTTGAAGTTTTTTACACGTTTTTCTATCGTGTACGTCTATGGGCTGGGTTTGAATTTATCTTTACTAAAAGAAGCGGGCTTGCTAGCTCTTTAATATATTAAAGAACCTGCCTGCTTAGGCGTGTTGTAACTAATTGATTTAATTTGTGTATTAAGAATTGTCGTGTACGTCTATGGTTGGTAAGTGTACATATGTGGTCTGTAGGTGTACGTTTATGGTCGGCTATTGTGTACATCCATGGTGGCTTATGTGTACGTTTGTGGTTGGTAAGTGTACATCTATGGTAAACATTGTGTACATCTATGGTGATGCTGTGCCTGGCGAATTTACAGGGTTAATTATTTACTAATAATCATAAGGTTACGGTTACTAATAAAACATATGTGTACGTCTATGGATGAGTTATTGTGTACATTTATGGTGGGCTATCGTGTACATCTATGGGGTAGTGGGAGTTTTCATATATCTATTTGAAATCAACATCTTATATTCATCGTTATTCTCATGAGAATAAATAAACCAGCTAGGATAGGGTAGGGTGCTGGCTGTATCGTGTACGTTTGTGGTGGTGTTGTGTACAGTCATGGGTAGTTATTGTGTACGTTTATGGGTAAGTTATAGTGTTATAAATATATCTTTATAAACAATTGGTTATAGCATATTTAAATTACCTGAAGCTGCATTGATAGCTGAAAAATAGTGGTGTAATCGCTGTAATGTGTACGTCTATGGGAGAATTTTTATAGGATGTAATGATGTGATTAGTGGGGGGTCAGTATCCTACTGATCATAAGTAGATTTATAGATAACATATTGATTATATTGTTAATATTTAATGGTCGTGTACGTTTATGGTAAGTATAGGTGAATGCATTGTGTACATTTATGGTTAGTTAATGTGTACGTTTATGGCCAGTATAAAACTGGAATCTATAACAATATTGCCTGTTACCAGAACAAATGTTGTTCATGGATGGTGTTGTAAATATATATAAATCATATAGTTACCTATATTGTAATTTTGATTGTGTACATTTATGGTGGGCTATTGTGTACATCTATGGGGGATATCTATTGAATTGTTCATCAACTTCATATGGAATTGACACCTGCTCCAAGGTTATAAAATAAATGTATAGATTTTATTTAATATATTCATATAGTTATGTGAATGTAAATGATTCACAGATGCTAATTTTTAATTAAAACTAATCTAAAAATACTCAAAATCCACCCATAGATGTACACAATAGAAATAGCGCCAAAAACATGAGTGACTTACGTCTTACTCATGCTTTTTTAATATTGAATATCAGGCGCTAATTTACACGGTGCTAACTGAATAAACGCTAGAACGGCTCATCATCGCTGAGATCTGCAGGCTCATTCTGTGCAGCCTGATCGCTAAAATCGAGCGCTGTAGCTTGTGGGAATGCTGCGGTAGGTATTTGTATTAAACCTTTAATTTGCGAGCCTTCTGTGCGGATTGCTGTGCGTATCAGTCCTAATGTACTGTTGCCATCCTTTGCACGTATTGATATACCTGGGCCATAAGATTGCGATTTATACAGTTTCATTTGAGAGTCAGATAAGCCTTTACCAACAATAGTATTCACGAATGCATGTTTTACACTCTTGGTTGGGTCTGAAGGGTTGCCAATCAAACTTAGCTCATAGCCAGGAATCACTTCCATAATTACATTTTCATCAGCTTCACGTAGCTTGATAAATCTCTTCGTTTCACGTAATTCTGGCATTTCATAATTGCGAGCTGGTTGTGATCCAGATTCAGGAATATTTAATGGCCATGAGAGATATTGCATCTCTACATTTCTTGGATCATTTGTACCTTCAACAAAAATCCGAACAATAGTGTGCGTATAACCGGCATCACGGAAGCTGGCCAAAGTGCTTTCAAGTTGCTTCTGGTCATTCACTACAAGTGCGCCAGAAGGCTCTAATACACGTTGTGATACACGGAATTTACCACCCTTATCGATTGTCGCTTTTAAACGATCAACAACGGTGGCGAATGGTAACTCTTGTTCAACCCAATCACCACTAGGGGTTCTCACATTAATAAACGTAGGTGAGCCATCAAGGTTTAAACGTAATGTACGAGGACCATCTTTCTCTGGGTTTTCAAAACGAACACTAGGCACACCAACAATTTCAAGTGCTTGAATGTCTCTATTGTCACCGGCACCGTGCGCCCAGCGAGCTGTTAAATTGTCAAAATCACCAGATACACCTTCTAGTAAGAAAAAATGACCTTCTTGAGTCTGATGTAAGTCGCTATAGATCTTGCTGCGCAAATCATCAGGACGAACGGTTACATTAATTTTTTCGTTAGCTGCAGGTACTACGCTGTGTTCTTTAGCTCCAAGTACAGACACCACACTACCGGACAAAGTGAAGCCATTGGCCTCAGCATCACCCATAATCTTTTGATCATACTTGCGTGGTAACTCGTTATCCAGCTTAATTACCAAACCATAACCTTGAACAAAGGTGCTTGGCCGTGTTTTAAAGTCTTTTAAACCCATGTCTTTCTCCAATACATTAAATAATAAAAATACTACCTTTCACATCTACTACAAATTGAACTAAAAATAACTTATTGCAGGCTGGTCGCTTGTTGCAGCAGTGACAAAAGTCTAGCAGCATCATGCTGTGATATATCTAGCTTAATAACCGGCTCTACTTTTTTAAGAGGTGGTGGGCTAAAACGCTTAGATTTTGCGTGGCGTGAAGCGAATGTTTTGATTAACCCAACAACCCAATGGGTAAAATGCGTGTCTAAACTATCAACGTTAAAAACTAACATACGAGCTTGATCAGATTTAGCCAGTTCACGAATAGTGAAAATGTTACCAGCCTCACAAACTTCATTGTTTGGATCTATAAAGTTAGATCCGTCAGTGGAGAATAGTAAGGTGCTTAGAATTGAAATAAACTTTGTTTTAACTGTATGCTCTGAGTGTGATGAATAATTGCGTTGCAACATATGGATATGTGGGAAACGCTGTGCAATATTTTGATAATTATCTTCACACAATAAGATGTATAGATCACGCAAGCTGGCATTAGGCTTAGATAACTTTGCAGTGATAATTGCAGCTGCAACTAGTTGGCCATATTCAAAGTCTGAAACCATATCTTGCGCAAAAGTGGCAGCAAGGGCAGGGGACTCGGCAGGAATTTCACCTAACACATCCCAACGGTACGCCCCATTATCATCTCCAGGGCGAATGTACTCTACCGCATTGGTAGGAATGCCATGTTTCTCTGCCAACGACATAATATCGTGATGATTAATTGGATTAGATATTGAATTAAAGACCAAAATACTATGGCCAACAATCGCCATTTGATCTGTTGTCAGTGTATCTTTAGTAAGGCTGCCTGGGTCAAGCACGCTCTCTGCATCAATATGTGTTACTTTTGCAAAGTCCACAGATGGGCTAGGAGTGTGACTTTCTTTTTTATTAAAACTTCCCCAATTAGATACCGACGGTGAAACTTCTTGATGTTGATATGAAGTTTCACTAGCTGAGTTTTCAAGATCACTGGCCTCCTCAATAGGTTCCTCATACTCAGATACAATCTGCATAGGATTAAAATCATCAACAGAATTAGTTGAGATAACCTCTTCTTGAATATTAGCTTGCATTAATGTTTCTGGGACTTCTACAAAGTCAGGGGGCAGATCTGATGTTGAATCTAAATTGAATAATGCTGGCTCGCTAAAGTCATCGTCAAAAACAGGAAGAGGGGTGTGACTTGCTTCCGTCACCACTTCTTGTTCATCCAGCATATTCGAAGGGAAGTCGAAACTTTCTTCAATTTGCGAGTTATTATCTCCAAAATCCACATGTAAACTGGAATCTGTTTCAGATATACCTAATGCGTTTGAAAACATAATACTTAAATCATTGTCCGGCGCTGTGTTTAAAGAAGGTGTTGCGCCGCTTAAGTAGTCATGTGCTGCGCTTTGCAGATGGGAGATTTCTGGTGAGCTAGATAATCTGTTTTCATTATCAGCGGCAGCTTTAATATCAAAATCAATGTTAGCAGGGATCGCACGGCCAATATCGTTTAAAAACTCACGAATTGTCGCAGCTGGGTGGTGTACTTCGGCTCCACTCCATCCTAATGCATGAAGTGCTAATATCAAATCAGGGAATGCCTCTTTCAATAAGGAGTCGCCTAGATCGATGGCAAGCATGCCACCGTCATATCGTACAACAGCACCAGAATCTACGTGTTTTAAGATCTCATCATCCTCACCTGGCATTGAATACGATTCAAATTGATAAGTTGCAAATGCGCGATTAACCGCTTCAGCATCCCATGGTCTTAAGTTATTTGTCGTACATACCAGAACAGCTTCAAAATCGTCTTCACCATCTAACCATTTATGTCCCATATATAACCCTTTTCTCTAAATTAAATTGTTAGCGTACTAATACCAAAGCAATTGCCAAACTAAGCCCACCCAGAAAGAAGCTTATTAAGTAAGGCGCAGCGCGTTGTATTGGGCTTTTAGATGAATCAATACTAGAAGCCACAACATGAATTAAGTCTTTAGCAATCAAAGCTGACTGGGTAATTAATGTTTGGCGATGCAGATCTATTGTTTCGTTAGCCTTTTGCTGCAAAAGTTTTGGCATTTCTTCGATCAATATTTTATTTGCCCCAACTAAGGCGAGTACAACGATAAGTGGATCATCTTCATCAATAGAAAATTGGTTTTTAAATTGATTTATGTTATTAAGCTCATCCGATGTGAGTGGACGGCCCAGTATTGTTTCAATATTATTTTTTAGATTCATTTTTATTCGCCTTCAATTCAATTGAATATAGTTTAGAAAAGCAATGAATACAGCATGGTGATCTGTAATTGGGGAGGTCCATATCATGTTCAATAATGGTGCTTTCGCCACAAATAGACGGTGTATTCGCGTTTAGATTTGGATATGCATGAAATGTATTATCCATAAGATGCCCTAGCCAGATGTGGGTGTAGAGTATTCGCATAAAATGATTATTAATCATTCAGTTCTACAACAACATTAGACTTCTCATCACCCTCTAACAACTCACTGATGTTCGTATTGACTTGATTTTGCCATCTAAATAATCTTGATTGCGTAATAATTGGTAAGGTTTTTAGTCTCATGGCTTCCGCTGGGTAAGTTTTTAAATCGAAAATCATACGTACCTCTTCAGCACGTAATTTGGGGAATTCTAGTACCTCATGGAACTTAGATTTGTATTCACGATTAAAGCTTGAGAAAACAGACTCGTTCCCAAAATAGTTGTTATAAACAGGATATAGATATTGGAATCTTGTAGCTAAATCATTGAGAGACTCTAGGCCATCTGGTCTGTCTGACATTAAATATATGAGATTAAATCTATAATTATTAGGCTCGGTATGAGCCAGTGTTTTATCAAACCATTTCAAAAGAATCTTATCTGCGCCATCTGGCGTATTTATGATCAAATGATTGTTGGCAACTAACAACCTATGTATTAAGTCCTCATATTCACCGTCTGCCATACAATTATGCGTATCTGGTCTAAGTTCACGAAAGTCAGCCCAGCGTGCAGGACATTTTCGCTTGAAGATTGCGTGCACATCACCGGTTCTACCATCACCATCTAAAACCGCGTATTTAGCATCCTCTTTAAATTCATTGGATGCACCTCTTGCTTCTAGGGCGGAAGCAAGAGCAAGACAAAAAAGCGATTTACCGACACCGCCTTTATTGCCAGAGATCATCCAAACTGTTTTTTGAGTTCCAGACATGTGCTACCAATTTTAGCCAAATACAGGTTTTAAACAGCCAGCTACTTCTTCAAGCCAGTTCTTAAGCTTAAATATTTCTGATGACTTAAGGCCAATGGATGCAGCTGCAGAAGAGTCTAAAGCTAAAGTGAATGGCAAAGTCTTAGTTGTGCCAAGGATAGAGTCACGGCATCTGTAGTTTAAAGCTGGAAAATCAATTGTCTTCCATCCTTTTTTTTCAAATTCAATTTTGATTGGGTTTTTATTCCAAATAGTGAATTCATCGGCATTAGACCAAATGTTATTTCTTACTACATGGATAGCATCAAAATATTTGCCGTATGTTTCGTTAGCATTTACTAACAAATTGACTGAATCTAAACCGGTGTTTAAAACCCACAATAATTCAATTGGTGTTGGGTTTTCATCTTGTGCCAGGAACAAACGAAATTCAGCAAGCCAATTCTTAGTATTCATAACTTCACCGATACCAGCAGGCATGCTTATCACTACATAATGATCCTTATGCTTCGTAACAAAGTCCATTGTGTCCATCCAGCCATTTTCACTGCGTAGATTGGCTTTCATACAAGGAACGCTTGCACCAGCTAGTTCCGATAGAAACATGCGTGAAACATCTGGATTTTGAGTATCGGCATCAATCACTGCTACTTTCTGTCCGGTTGCATCTAAATAATCAATAACAGCAGAGGCAATCATTGATTTACCAACGCCGCCTTTGTCGCCATGAGCAAAAATAATTTTAGGCTTGTTGTATGTAACTGGTTGGGTAGATGGGTTTTCAGTAGATTTGGCCATGATTATTAAGTCCAGTAGTAAGTTAAGTAGTAGTGAATATATATTAAATAATTATATTATGCAATTAAATCGGATTGAGAAACTTTTGCAGCAAAAGTGCATTAGTGTTTTTATGGGCAGGCGATTTAAAGTCAGTCTAGAAGTTTTTCTGTTTTTTGTATCGCATTAATAACTTAATTACAGATTTTTGTAATTCCTCCATGCCTTTCCATTCGGTAAATATACGTCCATCGAGGAACCATATATTACGGTCTGTCTGTGTTGGGTCCCGCATTAATCTGCCTAATCCTTGTTTAAGCATCATAAGTGCTTCCTTGATGATTGGATTCATACTCCTAGCTTCAATTCTTGCATTCATAGTATTTGTCCGGTTCATACCTATAGGGCAGCATAGAATCACTAGATCGGTTAGTACGGTATCTTCAATTTCAGCATTTGTTTCCTTTAAGTCCAAACCAGTCCATGCGGCGCCTAATGCTAACCATATTGGCCTAAGTCCATTTTTATGGGCTTCACGGAATGCTTGTTCTGTTGCTGAGATTTTCTTGTTTCTTTCCTGCATAAAAATACGCTCTGATGGTATACCACTGCCTATTAGGTGTCCGTTAAGTACGGAGAGTTGAGCATAAGACGTTGCTAAAACTAACGTTCCACCTTTTGCATTATCTGCAACCTTATTGATTTTAGCTGCCAGACTGTTTAGCCACCTTTCTACTAGGATCTCATATGCTTCAATAGAATCACCCTTATTAAAGAATGGGCGTGCGATTAATTTGGCCGCAGTTTCGGATGGTGTATGTAGCTGAGGAATACTTGTCATCCATTCAGCAATTACTGGTGCAGTGATATGTAATCTAGAAGACGGTATTGCTAGAATGTCACAAATATAGTCGCACTTATCTTCACCATATTGATTTTTGATATACAACGTTGCACTGGCTAATACTGCGCCGCCATGAATTTCTTTCCAAAGACTCCCTAAAACTAAGCCAAGGTTTGATTTGCCAGTTGAGATGGTAGGATATCTGCGGTCTGGTGAGAATGAAATATAAGCAGAATCTGAAGATGTGCCTTCAAGTGCAGATTGAGTGTTGGCAATCACTCTGCGAACTATATTGATGCGATCAACATTCGAATATGTTTTTGATTTGAGGATGCTTGCGAGCTGATTTAAGTGCGACTTAATCCCATTTTTAACAGAGTCACTCGATTGAACAATATTAATATTGCTGTCACCTTCTAAAGCTGGGGTTTGTAGAAACTCTGTTAGCTGATGGACAGCCTTCACCGCTTTTGCAGGTGATTTGCTATGTTTTAATCTAGAAACTAATGAATAAAGCGATAACCCATCACTATGCACATTAGCTACGTTCTGTTCAAACTGGTGGGCTTCGTCAATAAGCAAAACAGCAGGCAGGGGCACTAAGGCCCATTTTAATCTATGTGACATAGCAAGCATTGTGTGTGTGCAGAAGATAATGTCAGCATTAATGGCGGCTGCTCTAAGGTCCTTTAGTGCCTTAGTTGTTTCGCACTCACTTTCTCCACGCAATACATAATCCTCTACATCCATATTGACGGCCAGTGTTCGTAAATCTTCCATAAGAAACGAAGGGTTGATTCCCATTGATTTCATGGCGTTGCGTAATGGATTGTCTACTTCTAGCATTGAGCCTTTGTTTTTCAGCCACTCAGCCACTGCGGGGTCATCATGGTGGGCATTCATAAATATTGAAAGTTTGTCGTCGTCTACAAATTCACTTGCACCTGGGTAGAAAGAGTAGCTAAGGGCATCGCCTAGGTTCTCTTTCCGTAGGCTATCCATTTCTTTCCACAACTGCCCAAGCACTTTTAATGTGGGCGCAGCAATTACAACAGGCGCTTTGCGTGCGTGAGCTGCTTCTATCGCAACGGCACAGAGGGCACGTCCTTTACCAACACCGGTAGAAGCTTCGGCCATGACTATTTTATTTCTCTGCAGACCTGCTTGAATTCCTTGGTAATAACGTAATTGCTCTGGTCTTGCGTTGAATGGTGCCTTGATCTCCGCAGCTACACCAGCAAGTTCTCGTTGGTTGGCTTTAAGTACGTTCATTCCCGCTGCAGTGAGTCCTGCGAAAGCCTCTTGGAATGTCATTTTGTTTTGTGCTGCGGCCAGCTCAACCTTGGCAAACATAACCGGTTGTAAAAACATGCTAAGGCGCTCAAGGCCGCTAGTTTCCACTTTCAATGGAGGTAGATTTTCTTTTAAAGCAATTGCAACTAGTGTGCGATATGTGTCTACCTTGTTTTTAGATGGCATTAGATTTTTATCCAATAACAATAAAGGCACTGTCTTTTGATTACTTACTGCAGCATTCATGGCTCATCCTAAATTAATACTTGTTATCAGTATAGTTAATAATAATATAAAAACAAGTAATTTATATAATTTCCTACTTGTTAATTTTATTTATTAGTGTACTATTGATCCATCGAACACATGGAGAAGGATATGTATTCTGAATTAATTTTAAAACCCAATGCATTAGCGGACCAGATTATTTATCCGGACGTGGCTAGAAGCTTAATTGCTGAAGCTTTGGATGGAGTAAATATTTCTCCACTTATTTTTAATCGTCACGGCAATGGAAAAACGATTGTTGACCGTTATTGGCATGACGATCCAAACCATATAACTGCCAAATTGGCCAAACCGCCGGTTGTTTCATTTGATGGTGGCAAAGGCTATGTGAGAATTTACATGTTAGGTAAACCAGGCAGAAATTTGATGGGTGAGAGCGCACATGTAATTGCTAAGGCAGTTGCAAAACACGTTGGCGGTGCTTACACATTCTCAATGAATGAGGGTATGTGCAAAATAGAACCTAGAAATAATCCGGTGATGTATTACACAAAGCGAATTGTGGTTTCCAAGTCGCCAATTAAGTCTCAGCGATACGTCAAAGTTTCACCGCAAGAAGTGAGCAATGACATTCGTCGCGTACTATTGCAAGGGCTTATCTCTCAGGCCCGTTGGCTGGATGAGAATAGTGATGGTGTTTGCAACTTGGAGCATTTAATCCCTGATGAAGAGTCTTTAGGTTTTTTTATTGCGGAAGGTCAGCCAGCTCCATTCTTAATTAACAATCAAAATTATGCCGCTGGGTATTCAAAACTTGCATACAGCATGCAATTAGACGTATCTGGGCCGTGGGCTGCTGGCCATTTACGCTCTCGTGGCTACGGTCAAATTCGCAAAATGATTATGAGGGCTTCCCATGATTAAATACACATCATCAATGATTGTAAGTAAGGCTAGAGGCTTGGAGCCAGACGGCATTCCTGCTGCAAAAGATGGACATTGCGCTTTCTGCGGCTCACAAATTCATGTAGGAGACCTGTATGTGCCATTTTCAGTAACCGGTGGCTTTATGGATGATCTATCGCTTGCCGCTAGAGGCTCTGATATGACTTGCGGCTGGTGTGTTCATAGCATCTCGGCCGATGGTTTGCGAGCTACTGGTTATGGTGTATTCAGCCTGGATGATGGTGTGTTGCCATTTAGGAAGTGGGTGGATGTTCGTGCTGCTTTGTTGTCGCCGCCAGAAGGTGCTTTTGTAATGACATATGCCACAGCGAATAATCAACACATGGCATGGCGTGCACCAGTTAACTATTCGCGCAATCTATTCTATGTACGCGTTGGATTGCGGGACCTGAAAATACGTAGGCCAAAGCTAATAGAGGCTGTAAAAGTTTGTGAGCGCATGGCAATGGCTTCAGGTAGAGGATATCCTGTAGGAAAAACACTACCCAACCCATTTGGTAGTCTTAGCTCAGACCTAAAAGATATAAACCATGCAAGTTTGGCCAGAGCTATAGGCATTCAGTCCACCGAAAAATATGCTTATTTAAAAAATGATGCGACATATCAATCTGATTTAGCCTTTTTAATGGGGTTAACTTTGGGTGAAACATGGGCACTACGTTTTGTTCTAACCCCCGATGCCGGCAATAGTGCTAGCGAGTAACTTAATATCAAATTCACTAAGGATTAAAAATGAAATTAACACTTAAAGCAATTTTAAAGACTCTTTCACCAATGCATATTTCTACTGCTGGCAGCTACAGATTTAATCATGTAACTGGATATGTTGAGCAAGAAACTCAGGCAAACTCAAGTAATTTAACACCATGCACCGCGATTCAGCGAATGAACGTAATTGGCGAGAATTTCCCAGTGCCTGTTATCCCTGCAAATAATATTGCAGGCCGCTTACGTCGCCATGCTGCAGAAATGGTATTAAATGCTGTGCAAGCTAAAGGCGGTAAGGTGAGCTTGCCAGCATACTCCTCTTTAATGTGCGGTGCAGTAGGCGGTTCACCTGACTCTCGTGATTTAACTTATGCCGAATATAAGAAAAGCTCAGAGCATGTTTATATGGGATTGTTTGGTGGCGGTCCACGAATGCTTCCTAGAAGAGTGCGTGTTTTGAATGCACTGCCTTTGCGTGATGGAGTATTGTCAGCCATGGAGAGCCAGATGCACCCATCAGCGAATCAATACGCGCAAAATCATCAAATATCAATGGCATGGACTTGTCGCCGGAATGACGATCTGATGGAAATGATTAATGTGCCTTTGCAAGAAGGTAGTATTGAGAATTATGTTGATGAAATACAAAAACGTCAGGCTGTCATACTGGAGGAGAAATCTAAAGGTCGTTCGGGAACATCAACTTTTTCATTCTCTGCGTTAGAGTTTGTTCTTCCTGGCACATATTTTAACTTAGGCTTTGAGCTGGATGTTAACAATGCTGCGCAAGTTGGACTGTTCCTGATGGCATTGGATAGCTTTGTCGGTAAAGAGCGTATCGGCGGCAGGTCTGTTAATGGTTTTGGTGCATTTTCTCTGAAAGAGGTTGTTCTTTCTGATGAATATGGTAATGAAAATACAGAGGTCTTCTTGAATGGTCGTTTAAATCAGAACAATACAATGGTTAATACGTACCTAGATGCATGGGTACAAGCGGCAGGAAATATTGATGTGGCCAGCATTGAAGAAATGTTGACTATGCCAGCAGAAGCGCCATTATCAAAAAAGGCTAAAGCAGCTAAAGAAGCCGCTGAGAAGGTCGCTTAATCATGGAACCCTTAAAAGTAACATTTACTTTTTCGACACCGATACTGATTGATTCGGAATACCCAATACACATGGATGCCATTATCGCATCTGCTGTGTGTCGGTTTGCGGAAAGTATGGGATCTGATAATCCGTGGCGAGATGCTGACGACCTATCTGACTATCTTGATAAATCATCCAGTGACAACTGGGTATGGAAAGCATCTAGACTGATATTCACACCGATGTCAGGGATAATTTTCCAGAATCAAATTAGGAAATCTGACCCAGATCGATACTTTAATGACCTTGGAAAATACTGGTCAGGTAAGAAGCCTTCAGATGACAGACCTTTAGGGAGTATCAATCCAGACACTTTCAAGATTGATACTCGCAGTGGCCAGCAACGAGGCTATCAGTGGCTTAATGCTAGTCAATGGGTGTCTAAAGCTGAAGCATGGGTTATTGGGGATAAGGAGGCTTTAGAGGACTTGCTAAAGTCTATAACGCACATTGGTAAAATGGGGCGCAATGATTACGGCCGCGTGGAAAGCTTGCTCATTGAACGTACATCTGAAAGTGAGAAGTGGAAGCTACGCATATTACCGGTAGATGAAGTGGAGTTAAGTGGCGTTGATTACGAGCTTACCAATGCATGCTTACGTGCGCCATACTGGAAATATATTAATCGCATTCAAGTTAAAGAGCCGTCGATTTGAAACTCTTAAACTGTTCGGAAAGGATATCCATACTTTATGCTGAGTATGGTTATTTAGAGGTTGATGGTCATGCGGTAGTGCTTAGGCAAGGTGATTCATTTACTCATTTTCCGGTCGGATCAACAACAGTTATATTCATTGAGCCAGGTACAGTAGTTACACATGCTGCAGTAAAAGCATGTGCTGAGTCAGGCTGTTTATTGTTATGGGTTGGTGAGGGCGGTGTGCGTTGTTATTCAGCAGGCAATCCTGGCGGCGCTGTAGCAGATAAGCTGCTTCATCAGGCTAAGATTCGTCTTGATGAGTCTCTGAGATTAAATGCAGCTAGAAAGATATTCTTTCTAATGTTTGGTGAATATCCTCCATTAAATAGAAGTGTAGATCAAATACGTGGAATAGAAGGCTCTAAAGTTAGGAAAATATATGCAGAACTTTCAGAAAGAAATGGAATTATATGGGCTGGTCGAGACCAAACAAAGGCACTGTCGGATGAATTAAATATTGCAATTAGTGGTGCTAATGCGGCTCTGTATGGTGTTGCAGAAGCAATAATACTTGCTCTTGGTTATTCTCCATCAATTGGCTTTGTTCATTCGGGTGATGAGAGAAGTTTTGTTTTCGATGTAGCCGATACTGTTAAATTTAGTACGGTAGTTCCATTGGCGTTTAGTATGTATTCAGATGGAAGTATTAAAAATACTTCTAGCGTTAGACATGCTTGTAGAGACGTATTCAGAGATAGTAATGTAATTAAATCTATCGTGGAAAACATTTATTTTATTCTGGAATAGTATGGCTAATCTTGTGATTATTGATATATCTGGCGCACCAAGAAAGTTAGTAGGTAATTTGCAGCGCATCATGCTAGAAATCAGGCCAGGGACGTATGTTTGGAAACTTTCATCTCAACGAGTGAAAGAAATATGGGCAGAAATTACTAAATTGGATTGTTCCGCAGTTTGTATTTTTGCCGCAAAAAATGAATCTGGTTTCGTTGTTGCTACACATGGTGAAAACAAGAGGCAGGTTATATCAAATTATGGAGTTGCTTTGATTAAATATAACAAAGTATTAAACTGTAATAAAGCTGGTAAATCTTTATGATGGTATTTTCTGCATATTAATCAACTGATTACAATTAGAGTAGTACCTATGTGTGCATAGGTAAGAAGAGAGAAGCTCAGTGTTCGATCCATTTAATGATGTAGTACCTATGTGTGCATAGGTAAGAAACGCAGATTCATACACATTTCAGATTTAGCTAAGTAGTACCTATGTGTGCATAGGTAAGAATGTGTAGGAGACAAAGCAGACCACTTTTTGCATGTAGTACCTATGTGTGCATAGGTAAGAAATGTATGCAATTTGTATTTCCCAGCCATCTGGGTAGTACCTATGTGTGCATAGGTAAGAAATCATTAACAAACAAGCCAAGCTTGACCACCCAGTAGTACCTATGTGTGCATAGGTAAGAAAGATGCCGAACCAAAAGATACTGGCCATGAATTGTAGTACCTATGTGTGCATAGGTAAGAAAAAATGGGAAGAAGTAACAGCGCATCATGCCCGGTAGTACCTATGTGTGCATAGGTAAGAAAGGACAAATATCACGAATAAGGGCGTAGCCCGTGTAGTACCTATGTGTGCATAGGTAAGAAAAAGAGCAGGGGATAGCGTTATGAAGTCATCTCGTAGTACCTATGTGTGCATAGGTAAGAAGTGCCCCACGGCGGTATGCGCACCAAACTATTCGTAGTACCTATGTGTGCATAGGTAAGAAAAAGTCATGGTGAGCTCCATCCTGCTGTGACAAGTAGTACCTATGTGTGCATAGGTAAGAAATAGAACTCACGTTGGCCGTCTTCTGATACAAGGTAGTACCTATGTGTGCATAGGTAAGAAAAATAACCATACCTTAAAAACCATATATGTTAATCTGTACCTAAAGTGTATTGGTTAAACAGTCATCCAAACTACACTTGGTGATTTCTCTACTTTTGTGATTAAGCCTGGATGGCCTTCACGATTTAATGGGTTATCAACCGCATATTACGGATACCCGATTAAATTTAGTTGTTTTAAACGAATCTCTAGGTTTGTTATTGCCCAATCAGGACAAGCTCTAGCGCTCACTAAGGATGGATCTGTCAATCAAGACTGAATTGCACGCCAGCTGCATGGGCGATTAGTTTCTGCTGAAATATATTGGGCCGCCTCAGCGCGAGTTATTTTAGCTGACAGTTTTTCTTGATTTGTTTTCATTGTTTTTATGGGTTGGTTATGGGTATATGTAATTATTACAACACCTTTCGAATAGTTTTATTCCTCAATACAGAATAATCTTTAGTAATAACACCAAGTGTTTTTGAGCCAATTACTGCAGAGTTAACCCATACCGTTCTCACAGGCCCATCATGACCTCATACAATAGTATTCAAGATTTATTTAAATGGTGCCGTCAAAGAGACTCGAACTCTCACGACTTTCGTCACTACCCCCTCAAGATAGCGTGTCTACCAATTCCACCACGACGGCTAAGATTTCTAATAATTAATTTAAATGGCTTTTTATTTTTAGGTGGGAATTGTACCTCATTTTAAGATAATACAATTATTACCTATTGTTAAAGCTGATAAAAACGAGTGTCGGTAATGAGTGGTTGATATTAATACCAACAGAGCTGAATCTATTGACTATGCAGCCCTGAGAAGATCTACCTTAAGCACGTTTGCTCGTTCCAAGCATTCATCAAAGCTCATATTGAAGTCTATTTTTTCAATTGCGTCAAACACCGGCAACATAATGGATTTACGCAACTCGCATTGACTGGTGAATATCTCGATATTTTTTAGGAATATGTCACGATGATCCAATATTTCGCTGTAGTGACGGTCTATCACCATTGCGAGGTCGAGCAGGTCACGTGGGGTTGCTCTGTCGCCACGATGCCATAGCTTCTTGGCAACAATTTCAATTGGTGTTTCCAGTAGAATATTTCTGCCAAGCACCTCCGGAAGCAATGGAGTCAAAAAGGCTGTACGCCTTTTCAAGAAGGGCTATCCATGGGCCATCTGGGAAATTTAGGGCTGGCTTAGCCAAAAGCACTCCAGAACTTGTTTGGTGACTTGATCTCGGTTGCAATATGAGCAAGATTCTTCCAAAGCAACTTAGCATTAATATTCTTCTTAACAGCAAGCTGTTTGACCGCACCAGCAACCAAAGAAGTTGGTGTTTCATCGATTAAATGCATCACTTGCCCTTCAAATCCTGGCTGAATTTTCCCACTCATCATGAACTTTTCCAGATCAGACGCTGACATGCTTTTTTTGTAGCTTGTATTGATGTTGCTAAGCGTTACTTTAACGAAATCCATCTTTTTTCCAGTCGAGAACATTGGCGTGCCGATAATATCTGCAATTTCAGAGAGCTTGATAGCACCTATGTCGCCAACTTTACCTTTTTCCAGATTTACAATTGTCACCCTAGAGACGTGTGAAGCTTCGGCAAGTGCTTTTTGACTCAAGCCACATGCCGTTCTTTCCTTCTTGATGATCGTACCAATCGTTAAAATATCCATGTCTTACACTATAGATATTTTGCTATACAAAGTAAAGCATACTTTACTTTTTTAATAATTGGTATCGACCTATACTTGGAAAACATTCAACTTTCGGGTTACTTGTTAAATATATTCAAGGTTAGCCTACTAAAGAAACGCCAGAAAACCTAGAAAAAGCTGCAGATAAATTACTGCGTACACGTAAATCAATAAAGAGCACAAAAAATGCGCGATACTCCTATATTTGTAGCCCATGACAATCAAACGCTAGCATTGCTTGGCCTTTAATTTTGGATAAATGCACAGCTTTATTTAGATTTTCATCTTAATAAAGCTGTCTTCCGTGCTCGAAGTCGAAGTAGGTATTGGTGGTCTCCATTTAGTTCTATTAAACTTTTCCTTAACTAATTCAACAAGAATTTTACCATCTTCATTTGAGTATTCAAGTAAGCCATCATACATCCTCTGTTGTTTGCTCAACATAAGACCTTCTATACTAGGATGCTCCATGATGGCTTCGCTTTCGTAAACCTCTTTAGGCACGCCAGGACTAACATCAATTTGTTTTGCACCAGGTTTTAATGGGCGGCACTTTAGGCCATTTCTGGATGGTTTATTTTCAATAATTTTAGTATCAGAAGCGCCAGATAAGTCCGGAATAATAGGGTCCTCTTGAGCCGGTAGTTTTGCCAGTGGACTATCTCCTAAAATGGCGCTCGATAGCTCAGGAATTGACGGCTCATATTCATCTAATCCAATACCTTTCCCCGTAGGGGAATTTCGGGCGCTGGCGATATCGCCAGCGCCCGACGAGCCAATCGCAGGCTTATTAGCCTGCGATTGGCTGCTTGCCCCCACTTGTGGGGGCAAATTATTTTTTTCGCCAGCCATAATAGCCAATGTCTCTTCGCTTGAGCGACTCGTATTGGCCTTTTTCGCCAGAATTGATGCTTCGACTAGTTTTTTATTAGAGTCTTCTGTATTTAGCTGATTTAAGCTTGCTAACAGCTTCAAATTAGCCTCAATCCTCGCATCGCAAGCCTCTTGGCATTCTTGCTGAAAATCTGTGTAGTATTCACGAACAGTGCTAGGTTGCAACTTCAATCCACAGTTAATAAGCAGCGTTGTAATTTCCTTAAAGCTAAAGCCTTTTCTTCTTAGAACAAAAAGCTCCGGCATGATTGTCTTAAAAAACTGTCTCTGAGTGAACTCACTAGGATCATACGCTAATGCAAAAACCTGTAAATTATGCTTAATTTCATTCGAAGTTAAGCGGCCTTTATCCTCGGTTTTTGACGGTATTTTAACTCTTACCTTACTATTATTTTCCATAGATATTTACCTGTTAGTTCCAGAACAATAGCAACTAATTTAACGTTTTTATGTATTAAAACACCAATCTAAGTATTTATAAAATACATATATATTAAATAATATATCACAAATTAATATTTAATACTCCCATATTTATTCCTCCATTGATGCGACAAATATTAGAATTTTTCATTTTATTTACACCAATAAAATGAAAAATATTTAAAACATTATTACTAGTTTAAAACTAAAGCTATCTATAAATAAAACATATTTAATACTTATAAATCTATGTAATTTATACCTAAAATCTACCTCATTTTTCCAAGCATTTAGTAGGACAGGATGCTAGATAGGGGCCTAACGGTAAAACATGTTAGTCACCTATCTAGATAATTTCGATTGCTAGATCTGCTGCGCATCTCGTCGCTATCGAATCAGGGCTTCGCCCCGATACCCGTAATTCACAAACTAATTAAAATATGTATAATAAAGATATGGAAAAACACAGGAGTAGTTATGACAGCCTTATTTAAGAAAAAAAATGAAGAAGATAAAATCATCAAGAAAATTCGTGTCGGGTTCACTACGTCAGGATATAACCATGTTAAAGAGCAGGCAGCTGCCAGGTTGCTGGATGTAAGCGAATTTATTCGGCGTGCAGTGGAGGGTAGGCGTGCTGATGTTAGGTATGAAACCAATGTTATTATTGAAGTTGGTAAGTTAATTAGAGCTGTAAATTTATTGAGAAAAGATTTATTCGAGATGGGCTTGATCGATGATGAGGCTAAGTGGGCAGAAGTTCGTAATGAGGCAATTAAAGCTATGTTGAGAATTGAAAAATAGACTTTTGCAGCAAAAGTTTCAGTTTTTAATTAATGGTTGAAGTAGGGGAGTTAAATGAATCCAGAATTAATAGCATGGGCTGGTAGCGTAACTGCAAGTGTTGGTTCTCTATTGTTAGCCTTAAACATACGGTATTCAAATTGGGGTTGGGTCCTGTTCTTAATATCTAATATATTTTGGATCGTTTATAGCTTGGCAGAAAATCAGTCACCAATATGTTTGCAAAATAGTATTTTCATTGGGACTAGTTTATTAGGAATTTATCGCTGGATCTTTAGTAAATATTCAATAAATAATTAAATGATGTAGAATAATAAATTCAGCAATCCCATTGATAACGCAGGAGTTAAAAATGCCACATAGATTGAATTTCGAACAGTTTTTTAACAACGTAAAGCCAACCGGAGCGGTAAATCGTTTACCTTCAAATATAGGTATGCCAGTGAGTACCTATACTATTTATTTGAATGGTCCATACACTAATGATCTGCCATTAAAATTAAAAGAATTTACTTTTGACAACCTTACAGTAAATTCTTTAACAGAGAAGTTAGGGTTAGATCCAGAATCATTGCGCGATAATTTGAAAGTGGCCGAATTGGTAGCAACACGCTTTGCTTGGTTGACTATTGTTAATATTGAACATCTGAATAATGTTGAAGATGGGTTAAGTCAGCTGCCGGACTCAACATTGGTTGAATACAACCTTTTATCAAAAGGCATGGAACATCCTTTTATTCAGAAAGAGTTAGGGTTACAGAGAGCACTCACAAGTGATTTGCGGCCAGTTCTAGCTGCAGCATCAGAATTAATCGGAAAGCAAGTGCGTGATTTGATGCCTAGGGAAGTTTCAGTAGGTAAAGTATTAACCCAAAACGATGCTTTTACAGTACAGCAAACACGTCTTGGTGAGATCGTGACTCATGAAAATAGTCGCTTAGATACACTGCCGAAAGTGGGTAATGAAATTACAGTTTCGTATTATAAGGGAACTGGGCAGGTCGTGAACCTACTTGCTAAAGATCAAGTGTCAGCACCGTATATTGATAATAAAACTGGCGATTTAGCGATTGAAGTTGTTAATGATGCAGGCAAGAGCCAGGTTTTATTGTTTAACTCAATTGCTACTTTTGATAAGTTCGTGACTGCGCATGAGTTAAAAGGCGAGTTGGTGGTTATGGCCATCGATGTTATTACTCCTCTAATTAATAAAAATGAAAGTCAGCTTACAAAAAAGCCTATAGGTTCAGTATATCTTGATAAATCTTCTCTAATGTTGAGTGTTGATTATAGTGAAAATGGCATTAAGAATAAGGTGCTATTTGGTTCTCTGCGTGTGTTAGAGCAGGAGGCCGCTGCTTTCGGTTTAAGTGAGCAAGATGTTATACGTGCCAGGTCATTAGATCAGGCGCAAATGCGAATTACAAAACCTCAGAAATACGAATCCTTAGTTACAGCAAAGAATGTAGCTGAGGGTAAAGATCCAATCTTAACACCGCAAGATGGTAAGGTTTATGAGGGTAAAGTTATTGATGCCACCTCATTCCATATTGTTCAAAATCTTGGTCGTAGCGCCGTAATCCACGACAAGGAAAACTTAAACATTGACCCTAAAAAAGGTGATCTGTTAAAGGTTAGCTATGAAAAGGGTTTGGGTACCAACGTTATGGCCGAGCAAGAGCAAAGTAAAACACAATCTCGTTAAACACTTCACAGCACCTAATTGGTGCTTTAACAATTAAGGAAATAGAAATGACTGATAATTTAACTATCTTAACAGCTGCAGAAGCATCATTAATTGCTGAAAGAATTAATCGTTGGCGAGATCAAAAATGTCATGTGGTTATGAAATCTACGTTGAAAAAAATCAAAGAGCAATCAAAATCTGGGCACAGAAAATATCTACTAGAAGGTGTTGGTTCGGATGTAGATTTTGATGCGTTTATTATGGAACTAGAAGGTTTGGGTTATACCGTAGCACAAGCTGGTGAAGAGTATTTAAACAGATCTTTAATCATTACTTGGTAAGTACTTCGTTAGTTATGGTGAACAACATGAAGAAAATCAGTATGGCGAGTTTACTTATCTTGACAAATTTATATGTCACAACAATAAGTTTAGAAGCGTATGCAAATGATATTTGGTTACAGGGTAGGGTGGTGGGTGTTACTGATGGAGACACCATCACAATTCTTGAATTAAATAATCAACAGCGTGAAGTAAGATTATCTAATGTTGATTCACCTGAAACATCATGTCATGCAAGAAAGCCATCATACCATGATGAAAAATGTATTGAGTTTGGTCAACCATTCGGCAAAGCAGCAAAGAAGTCATTGTCAAAAATGATTTATGGGAAGGTCGTGCAAGTTAAATTGCAAACTACCAGGCAGAACAAAATACAGAAAACATTCAATCGTCCTCTGGGCACGGTTTATTTTGATCAGATTGACATAAATTTCGAGCAAGTTAGGAATGGCTTTGCATGGCACGAAGCTAGCTTTGGGAAGAAAAATCAATCTGCTGAGGATTTCTTAAAATATTCAGCAGCACATAAATATGCGAAAGAACACCGTTACGGATTATGGGTAGAAGATAATCCATTGCCACCTTGGCAGTATAGAAAGTCAAAAAAACGCGAAATAAAAAACCCTTAATAATCAATTGGTAAGTTCGTATAATCCGCATTATGTTAAAAAGTCTGTACTAGCATATAACTTCTTGAATCTCAGAAGAAATTAAATGATTCCCAAAATCCCTAACCAACGAATTCAATCTTCGAATGAAAGTAAGCCTTTCAACGACTTGGTTAATTACATCGAGGAGGATAAGGGTCATCAACGTACAAAATCAGTTAATAACACATTCGATAACATTATTGAATATTCGGTTGCTGAAACAGATTTAGAATCGAATGAAGAAAAGTGTGTTGCCATTCGTACTATCAATCTTTCTAGTATAGAAGCAGCTACAGTGCAAATGAATGCCACAGCTGCAAAGAATACTCGCTGCAAAGACCCAGCATATCATTTCATATTAAGTTGGCCAGAACACGAAAAACCACAATACGAATCAATTTTTGACGCGGCCCAGCATGCACTAAATTCGCTTGGCTTAAGTGAACATGAGGCCGTAATAGCAATACATGGTAATACAGACAATTGGCACGCGCACGTGGCTGTGAATCGTGTACACCCTGTTACTTTTGAAACCCAGAATATTATGTGGTCAAAAAAAACCTTACATAAAGCGGCAAGGGAAAGTGAGATTAAGCACGGATGGACCCATGATAATGGGATATATATTGTAGAAACTAATAGTCAAGGTGAGAAGAAAGTTATTCTTAATCCAGAGTTTGCAGAAAATGTAGTTAACGCGGATAGACAATATAAGAAAGAAGTTACCCTGCCCACCTGGCATGATCCAGATAGTCTTGAGTCTTGGTTAAAAAAAGATGTATCTAAAGCGTTAAAAAAACAATTGCCGAAAATGCAGGACTGGCCAGCACTACATAAATGGCTAAACCAGTTAAATATAGAATTATCCGATACCGGTAGTGGGTTACGGCTAGAAATTTCTTCAGAAGAATCTGGGGAGAAAATTTCTATGCCGGCAAGTAAAGGTTTGCGATTATTAAAACGCAATGAGCTGATAGCCCGTTGGGGCAAGTTCACATTAGGTGTTCTAGAGCCTCTATATGGTGTTGAATCATTCCCAGCAGACCCTATCCCCTTAGACGACTCAGAAAAAGCAGCTGTTCAGCCCAGCTTCACCCCAGATTTATCTAAATTTACTCAACAACAAATAAATAAAGGAATAGATCATGTCTTCACTACAGACAACAGAAACTGGAACGAAAGTAACACCAATAGCTACAAGTTCTCCAACTTTGAATCTGATCGACGCAGCTCGTCGGCCCAAAGAAGAAGTGGCTTGTATGAATTGTCCTTTAGCAGTATGGATGGCAACGGACAGCACGGTGAGAGCATATTGCCGGACGCTTTATACGATAGTTTGGGAAACCAGCAAGCCTGGCGCGATCCGGACATGCGACGCGCCATTTCAGATAGCGGCAGCGGCCGCAGCATCAGAAGCTTAAGTAGAGATAACTCCAAACGTGAAGAACGTAAAGCCGCACGCGCTCTTGCACGTGAGGATTTAAGAAATAGGTATGCACAATATAAACGTTTTGTTCGTGAAGGCGACCAATCTCATTGGAGTCGCGTTAAAGAAATTAAATCAGAATATGGCCAAGCGCTAAAACAAATAAAGCAAAAATCATGGGTAGATAGCAAAGCGATTAAAAATGATCGTACATTAAGCCTTGCTGAAAAAACCCAACGGAATGCCGTCATTAATATGATGGCCGTTCGTGCACGACTGCAAGCTGAAGCAAATTATCAATCTCAAATGAAAATTATGCGTGCAACTAGACTACCGCCTTTAGGGTGGAGAATCTGGTTACAAGAGCAAGCAAATTTAGATGATCAAGCTGCACTTTCAGCGCTTAGAGGTATTGTTTATCAAGCGCAACGTGATGCTAAGAAAAGCCAGAATGACGAATTACTTACTAAAGAAGATGATGGCTCTCAAGAGTATCAGGAATATCAATATAAATTAGTAATGGCTAGATTGTTAGAGCAAGAGCGGAAGGAGGTAGCAATTCGTTCTGCACGAGCTGACTCTGTAAGGCCTTATGAGGCTGATGCACTTTTAAGAAAATATATTGGCATAAAATGGAATGTAACCGGCAATGGTAATATTGAATATAACAGTTTACATGGAAGCCACTTATTCACGGATCGCGGGAATCGCGTTACTTTCGATAAAGTTCTAGTGACGGATGAAGAAATTAAGCTTGCACTTGTTCATGCTCAACAAAAATTTGGTAATCAAATTACATTAACCGGTGATTTAATCTTTAGTGCCAGAATGGCCAAGTTGGCTGATGACTTGGGTATAACTGTTCTTAATCCAGAATTGCAAGCGGTGGTTGCATCTCACCGTAAAGAGAAGCTAAATAGACTTGCATCAACAATGGCTAGTACAGAGCATAAAGTGCCAGCAAACGCTTTAGAGCGTCAAGTGGAAGATGGTGTTGGTCAAACTGTGGATGAGTTAATAACGCCAACTGTAGGTGAGGAAATCGAGCAATCACCATATACAGTTAATCAATTACTGAAGCGAAAAGTATTATCAATTGATCCAGGTGCAGAATTCGAAATCCCAGATGTTAATCTGAGCAGAACTTATAGTGGTCGTATAGCAGCTTCACTTGAGCCTGATCTAAATGCATCTGGTGGCTTTGCACAGCATATTGGGCGTAGTCGTTACGCCCTGCATGCTTTAGTAGCGCCAAATACTGAAGAGATAGTCGATGTTGTTTATAAAAACGGTAAAGCGAGTGTTGCAGAGAAGTCAGCTAAAGAAGCAGATAGACAGAAAAAACGTTAATGTCATTTTTAAGTTGGATAGTAAGTTTGGTAAAGAGCTATGAAAGACACAGCCAAAGCTACAAAAGATACTAACACTGCCATTCCAGCCAACAAGATATTGGCTGTAGCTGCAATGCGCATGTAATAGAAAGTACGCATATCATTAATTATCTTTTCTGGCTCGCCTGTTCCATTAGGATATGTTTTTTTGTATTCCAGCATCACTCTAGCTTCTGTAGCATCGTGGAATTCTTTGTTCCAGCCATTAACCGAATTGATAAAATGAAGAACTAGTTTTCTTCTTATTAATGCTAAATATTTCATTGCTATTTTCCGATCAGTTTTTAGCAGAATTGCTAGCGTTGAACTCAACAAAAAGAATATGCTGATTAACAATCACTCTCTTGGCGCTTAAACTCATCCATGCCAATTGAGCGAGCCATCGGAATACTAGCAGCCTCCATCTTTTTTTGTATAAATTTAGCTCTTGCTTGTACATAAGTATGAACATCTTGCAGGGTAGTGAACTGCCCTCGTTCAATAGCTAATACAATATCAATAGCCTCATATATCCGCCCTGCAAGTTCAGCGGCGTCAATATCACTCATTTTCTTTCCGGCCAAAATGGCATCAACACTCATAAATGCACGATCACATACAGAACAGCGACTGTTACTCGTTTCAGTCGCTTTAATTTGCCAACCACACCTTTCACATTCAAGGGTGGGATTTGGTGTGGCTTTCCGCATATCTGAGATCGTGGGTTCCACTACTTGAAATTTATCCATATTTTTAATTTCTTCAATTATAAAGAACCGATACGTTCTTCGACTTCAAGAGCGCAGAATGTCTCCTCAAGCTTAAGTGCATCTGCATCTGCTTCAGCACGATCAAAGTAACGCTTTGCATTAGTTCGATCAGTAACCATTTTCAGTTTAAATCCAGCAATAGAATCAAAGCCGATGTACGGCCCAAAACCGCCAGATTTTCCTGCTTCGCAAAGTAGATAATAGATTTTTGTTTTAATTTTATTTTGCTGTACAACTTCATATTGCATGGGTGTAAACGGTTTAGCTAATGCATTTGCTTTACCCATGTTATAGGCATCGAGGCACAGAAAAATTGTTTCAATGGATGTTCCAGACGGAACGCTAAAATATTGTTCTGAACGATCTGCGGCCCATACTGCAAGTCCGATGCTGGTCTGAATTACTTCAATCTCGATTTTGGCCATCTTGTATCCTTTTGTTGAACTTTTCCGTTCTTATTGTTTAACAACTAAATCACGTATAGGCTGGCCTGTAGAATAAACCATCATTTATTTGACTATTTGCTAGTTTCACAACAGCACTAATCAAGGATATGGCCGCCGCCTCAGAAAGCATGCCAAGCATAATGTAACGGAATGACTCGTCCACCAAGTTGGCTTTACACCTGGCAGCAATGGTACCGCGATCAACGCCTAACTTTTCGGCCATTTTGACTTGAGATAAGCCAAGATGCTTCATGCCTTGTTCGAATTCAGAGCCAGTCATTCTTCCATTCCATTTTTATATCTAAAATTAATTAATTCTGCAACGTTCCATAAAGCACTAAGAATTGAAAGTGCACCGCATGTATATAGCAAAAAACTTATAGTTATACAGAAAATGTAAGTTGAGTACTTTATTCCTTCAGACGGATTTACTTCAACTAATGGGAGTAAAAATGATGCTGCCAATAAAAAAATTGTAGCTATTATTGAACTAATGAATATTCCTCTCTCATATGATCTATGCTCATTTGTAAATTCATCATATGATTTATTACTCCACAACCCTGTTAAATAAGAAATGAAGTTAATTGCCCAATCTAATATTTTCATAATCTATCCTTGAAGTTCCCACCACACCTTTATGCTTAATAAAATTAATCTACTATTATTTGAATCTCTTTAAATAAATCTAGCATACTAACTTCGATATTTGCTGGGTTGCAATTCCCGTTACTTGCATCACCAAACAATCGCAAAACTTTCGAATACATTTTTATTGATATAACAACACTTTCTTTTTCATTCGAAGAGTTCGTTTTTTCATTTATAAAAGTTACGGCAGGGGATGATCTGTTAAAAACAATAATATGAAAGTCTAAATAACTACCAAATAATAGAATTCTGAAGTTTGGATCAGGTTTACCATTATCTGGTTGCACTTCTACTTTGTAAGAGTAATCGCCTCCACCAGTAAGTTCATCAAAAATACTATCTATATGCGCTAGTTTATCTCTAGCATGTAACAAGTAATTACCAGATAACTCATAAAACGGTGAGCCGTCTTCATAATAGAACTCATGGCTTTCTCTCATTTGAATATATTCACATAGCCTATAAAAGGATGTTTCGTCTAGCCCTTTTTTTCCGGTTAAATACCATTCAAAATCTTTTGTCTTGACACCAATTCTTTTCGCTACAAATGATAAAGACTGCGGCCAACATTTCATTAATTTTCTAACTAAATCGCTGCCGTAAAGAATGTTATTCTCATCGTCTAATTCATTATCAATAAATTCTTCATAACTAATTATTCCTAAAGACCGCTTAATATCATTTTCAATAATATCCACTGGTCGTGTGGGAATGCCTTTCTGTTGCTTTAAAAGCCAATCGTGATTTTTAGGAAATTCTTCATAAATTTGCTCGAATGGATTCGTAATTTTTATGAAATTTTTATTTAGCTTTTTATAATCTGATATTGCCAGGTCATCCATGGAACTAATCGAACCGCTGAATGGAAACTTCCAGCCGTCTTGAAAAGGTATTGGTTTGTTCATTTCCTCAATATTGGGTATTGATCGGATATTGTGGTCAAAATCTCTTGGAGAATTGAAATAATGATATTCTTCAGCGACTCCATGGGCTGCTCTTTGATTGGCCGTGAATGATCTATCTTTTCCATCAGCAATAATCAGCTCAATACCAAATTGATAGATAAAGTTAGATAGCCACGGAAACTGTTCATTGAAATCTTTTGATACCTTTAATACCTCCGGAACACCCTCTTTGTTATTTTCATTCCATGCCAGTTCCAGGAAATCTAATATAGGTAAAGGTGCATCAATCGCTGAAAAGTATACGAATCGGCCTGGCACACCTTCAATATTGATTGAATAGATTAGCAGGGGTTTTAATTTAGCGGCCATAGCTTCAGAAACAAGAGTGTTTTCTAGTAAGTGAAGGACCAAGCCTGAATTGGCAATGAATAATTTCTTTGATAACTGAACACTTAACTGATGAGTTATTTTCATAATAAAAAATATGTTCTTTCCAATATTTTAATTATTAATTTCATCCAGAAGACGTTTAAGTATCGATGTTACTGACACTCCCTCTTTCATTGCAAGGATCCTCGCAGATCCGAGTAATCTATCACTTATTCTATAAGTATTTGTTTCATTTTGAAGGGTCACTACTTTAGCATTGGTGCTTGGCATCAAATCTTTTAGCTTCACATCAAGTAATTTAATCAAACTCATTTTACGTTTTCTCAGTACCGAATTTACACAGATTTTAATCTCTTACTATTTTTTCCATTATTAATGGAGATTACGACGTAATGACCTCGCCAATAATAATTTCTTTACAACCGCATTCAGGGCATGCTGGGGACCCACCATCATTTCCACCTTTCATGTGCATTGTCGATTTCTTTCCAATAGGCAATGCACTAAAACCTTCCCAGCTCATAACCTACCTCGTTTATTTGAAGATAGATTTAGCATACAACATAATATCCTAGCGAAACAAATATATGCCTATCATTGCTATAAACATAACTATTGTCACAATAATTACCATTGGACTAAGAGGCGTAAATACTGTAGATATCAATACCAAGACTAGAAATACAGCTGCGAGTGTTTCAATTTTTGCTAGTTTCATTACTTTCCCGTGGTTACTTTAAAGCATCAATGCGAGCATACAAAACATCAATTTCTGTTTGCATGAAACGATTTTCCTCTTCGTTCTCATCAATCTCGCTAGAGAGTAGATTAATGCGCTCCAGCATCTGTTGTTTCGTTAAGGGAGTCTGCTGTCCAGCGGACATTACAAGTGACTTTCCTTTCTCTGAAGGCGGAAAAATTAGGGTTCCATCATTGAGTGTATACATTTTGGCTACATCAATATTTTTCATTGTTTTTTCCACGATTATCAACTAATTACCTAATTGAAGAAGCGCCGCTCCTTGAGCAGCCATTTCAGTATTTCCATTCCATGAACCAATGCGGCGGCCTTGCTCAACCTGATATAAATATCCGAGAAACCAGGAGTCACGCTCGTTGACTTCCATCATGCTGACCAACCAGCAATCTTGTGAGTACCATCCCCAGGCCTCATCCAGTGCAGCAGTTCCCCAGTGCGAAAGCTCTGGATAAAGACGTCTAAGTAGATTGATTCGTGCTACTTCTCGATCTGATGGGTCTTCAATATATGCATGAACTGATACCCATCGTAATTCATCGAAATTATGTCCAATTGCAGTGATTAATGCCGTCATCGTCTTTCCCGTTTATTTGTATTTGAGTACCAACAATGCTTCAAGAGTCTCAACGGTGTCAATAAACACATCTTCGGTTTCACCAGTTATCCGCAAGTACCCTGGAAATGCCGAACCAACCTCTAGGTACCCTGTTTCATCTTGATCTGGCTGTCGTTCACCATGCACCCATCCAATAGGCCCAGCGCTAATAGGGAAGCCAACTGGCATAAATAGAGGAGAACGCCCAATTTTTTTATCAAAAGCGGCACAAGATTTAGCCATTTCCGCAGTAACAACACCAACAGTTTTATTGGGTGACACTTCAGCAATACCATCCCCACGATCCCATACTTCAAATTGACCATCACAAATTGACCAGTAACCAACACCGCCTTGTTTGTCTAATTCTTCTTGATTAAGTAGTGCCACGTTAACTTCCTTTTCCGTGTTATTTAAGCGTAAAAAATGTAGACCTTACCTTCTCAAGCCTTTTATTTTCTTCTCGAGCTGCTATTAATTCATTTTTAACCTGAGCAAGTTTAGCGTCAAGATTAGCAAGTTCTTTCTTACGACGCGACTCGCGCCAGTCGATAATAATTCTTAACCAGACGGGGATCTTTGTCATATACCTTTTCCGATTAATTGACCTAATAAACGTAGCTTAGTAATTTTTCAGGTAAATCAGACTTGCCAGATTCACCAAATAATTCTATGTGTTTCTTGACTGCTGCCAGAAGAAACTCTGGTTGCCAAGAGTAGGTATTATTAGAGTTTCCTTTAGCATTTTCAAAAGTACACACTAAATTATGTTTCTCACCCCACCTAATAAGCGCCGTAGCAATTGATGGAGCCACACCAAAATCGCGTAAAGCTGGTCCTTCGTCACCATAATTGCAATGTTCAGGCAAAAGCTCGACCGCAGAAAATGACTGAAGAAACCGTTGTGTTTTTGTAGTAGGTGAACTCATAAATTCTTTTCCGTGATTAGGGATTAATTTTGGTAACCCATGATTTTGTTAATGTAATTGCTAATGGATTGTTTTTCGTAGCAGCTATTTTTTCGGCTATATTTTTCATCACATCTTCAATAGCTTTGTTTTTAAAAGCAACTTCATAAGCTGCATTACTAGACATTTCTCTCTTAGCCTCATATACCAAATTATCTAGCATACTTAACCAATCTTTCGGTTCGGGTTCACTGTTTATAATTGGCAAACCCTCTCTAAGATAATACTGTAAAGAATAGTCTTGCTCACCTACAATACTAAAAGCTATTTTTTCTAAATTAGTGTCAGCAGCAGGCCAGCTTTCAATAATTAGTACAGCCTCTTTTCTTGCTTGTTCGCGTAAACGTTCACTCTTAATTTCTACAGCTGCTACTGATTTAGCTTTGATTGTTTTATTTGAGCTTATCTTAGACAAGATTGCAGCTGCTTTAACCAGCACAGCTCGTTCTGCTTTGCTGATGCCAGCTTCTTTGTGATGTAAACCATCCCAATCAAAACGCTCAACGATCTTATTAATTGATGTTGCAATGCGTTTTGCATTTGAGCCTTGATCTCTGATTACTTTAGATTGAGCCATTTAACTTTTCCGATCTAACTCTTGCGCTTGAATGTTTGGCGCAGGGTTACGTCAATCACCGCCCTTGATTTCAAGCTTGACGACTCATCAAACGCATTCGGTTCGGGGAGTGGTCGTAGGCCCATCGCATCATTCGCGGCACGGGCAGCTGCAAACGTGCCAACTCGCATTTGCGCCAGTTCGGGTTCTGGAATGCGTTCAACATCAATGGTTTTTCCAGCGAGTTGCAGCGCAGTCGTCAATAAATAGGCATCGTGGGGATTAATCTCAACACCGCCTTCCGGAATATCGAAACCAAGATGGGTGAGAATTTCGCAGGGAGTTAATAACATAGTGTCTTTTCCTTGGTCTTCCGCATCAGTGTGTTTGACTATCCGGAGCGTCGCTTAAATCGCGCTCCCATTCGTCAATAAACTTTCTGGTTTGCCGAATTGCTTCCTCGTCATCGCCGATCAAATCCGCGTACAAGCGCAAGCTCATTTGAACCACTGCTTGCACCGCCAAGCCTGGGTCCATGCCTTTCTCAGCCATCTCTTGCATAGCCATATTGGTATGAGCGACCATGATTTTGGCTGCCTCATCGACAACCGACAATTCAACAGTATATGTAGGTTTGGATTTGTTCATGATCTTTTCCGATTTCTTTACTAATGTTTTGTTGAGTTTATTTTATTTAACGCATTTCCAATGGCTATATAATGGTCGCCTGTCAGCTTATCTTGCTTTGTTGGAAAATAAGAATATCGGCCATCATCAATATCAGAAAAAGAACCAAACTCTTCACCATCAATTTTAACGATGAATACGCCTGTTTTTTTATTTTCTATAACATCAACTCTCATAATTATTTTCCGTTAGTGCGATTTGTTTATCAGCCATATCCTGCTGGCAGCAGCGGTGACAATAGAAATCATGCCAATTGTGATAGCACCCAGTACCCACCAGTTAAAAGGTGAATGTTCATCGAATGCCAGAACACCTTGCGTAATCAGACTCTCATACCAAATAACACTCATAGGGAGAGCTATAAAAATAATTACGGATACTGCGAACGACACTTTCGATAGGCTTTGCATATATTTCATTTGTTTAGTGGTTGCCATATTCTTTTCCGATTGCTTAAAAACTATTTTGGCATTTTTGGTTGAAGCCTAATCTCAAATCGAGATTCTGGATTTTCGTCGGTGTAAATAATTGCATTGGTTGGTTTGGCTGCATTTCTAGGAACAACGGTAAGCATGTCCTTATCATTTCCCACAAGCACTTTCCATGTGTCTGCCTCGCCAAGTGTCACTCGTTGAATATGTTTGCCTGCTGGTAAGCACACATCAACGGCATGCCAGAGTTCAACCGCAATTGACAAAGCTTTTGCATCATGTATTTGGTATGCACACGTTTTTTTTGCGCCAGGATGATTGGCTCCAGCATCCGCTGTAGATGCGATACAGATCAATCCAATTGCTAATATTATTTTTTTCATATGCTCTACTTTCTTTTCCGATTAATCAATACGCTTAATAGTGGCTCTGAATTTTTCCACATCATCGCTAATTAACGCGGTGTCACCTGGTGCTATATCTAGCAGGTGACTACTTTGCTTATTAAGATGTCCACTAGGCATCAAAATTTCGTTTTCACCAGCAGTAATTTTTGTGAATCTAGAAATTGTTCTGATATACACCTCTGCTTTGGTGGTTAAATTACCATTAACTTTATCTTTGTAGAGTTTAATGGACATACCATTATCAGGCCAACCTTTAGACTGAACAGCCTCTGAGCCTGTTACTAGAGCTACAGTTATTGGATTTTCATCAGGGAAAGTAATTTCATAACGTTCTGCGGCTTGCACTAACGCGCTTGTAAATGCAAGTGCGATCAAAACAGTCAGCTTTTTCATGTGATTTGCTTTTCCGAATTAATCTAAGATTGCTTGCAAGCGTGCAAGGGCATCATCCACAATGAATTGTGGTGCTTTTTCAATGAGCTTTCCTGCTCTAGCATTCAAATCAAGCATACGCACCATATTAGCCAAAACAACGCCTTGTGTCTCTGTTCCAGAGCCCATTAAAGATGTTGCAAAACCAGCGTAACGGGAGAACTCTCCACCTTGAGTAATAGGTGCTACTAAGGTTAATCCTAGCGCGTTATATCCGGCTGCAGATAGAACAAGAACAGGCCTAAAGTCACCATTAATTTCACTACCTACAGTTGGATTAAGGCAAACTTTAACAATATCGCCACGGTTGAAAAATTTTGGTTTTGCCATTAAACAGCCTCAGCACCGACTTGCTGCATTTGATCCCATGCAATCAAATCTTCTGGTAGTGGCGCGTTTGAATTACATTGAGCAATTAAATCTGACAGAGAATATTTTGGTTTTGCCGCAATGAGAGTTAATGCTCCACGTACAGAGTTTGCGTCTACCACATCACCAATGGATAAGCCTGATTGGGTTAACACTGCGGTAGGTAAACGAACCGCAGCACTGTTGCCCCATTTTTGAATTGTTAATTGCATGATTTATCTCCTAATGTTGATACATTGTATCTACATTATAAAACGTTTGCAAGCACAATGTTTACACATTGTAGAAACATTTAGTTTATAGCCATTGAAACTCAATTAGCCTCATAATGCAATCTCATACATCTCACGCAAACGGTTTTTATCCACTTGAATATAGTCAGATGTAACGTCGATTTCGGAATGGCCAAGTAGGATCGCAACCTGTTCAAGTTCAAGTCCCTTGCGTATGAGCGTTGAAGCAAAACCACGCCGTCCCGCATGGCTACTGGTCTTAATACCAGCAGCTCGATATAACTCACGAAACCGCGCTTCAAGGGCATCTGCCGCCCAATAATCTACTTTGCGGCCGTCAGGCAATGTTCGTGGCTTTCTAACCAGCTCGTAGCCACCGCCTCGATGGGTTATAAGCAACTTTGATAATGGAAGTAGCCCTTGGTATTCATTAGACGCAAGAGCGCACCCAAGACCGTTTAAAACACGATAATCAAGGTAGGCAGCTAACGCCTGCCTGAGTTTGGGTGAAGTAAGAAATATCATTCTACTTTTGCAATTCTTGGTAATTTCTGCGCGGAGCAATGTTTCATCGCGCAAGCGGCCAGACGGCCAAAGTATGTCGCGTATTTCTAACCTGGCTAATTCTGTTACACGTAAGCCGGTGCAATGTGTGATCAGAATGGCTAAATAATCACGCGCAGCGTGCCGACTTGTTGCTTTGGTGACATTAAGGACGTGGCGAAGTTGTGAAGGGTTGAGCGTAGGTGCTCGTTTCTTTGCTGGCATGGTAGACCTCTCTGAAAAGTTCTTGAATCGGATTAATTCAGAGAGAGTTGTGTCGAACCTCTTTCGTTAGTCTACCACCGCATGTTTGTTAGTGTCCTCGGAAAATACTATTACTGTGTATGTCTAAATTGTATTGTACAATACAATAATGAAGCCAACGACAGAAACCTACGCAGAATTATCTTGGGCATATGATGCCTTTAACAAAAGCTTATTTGATGGAAATTTGCCAAACTGTTTAATTACACTACAACGCGAAAAACATACGTGTGGTTATTTCTCATCAGGTAGATTTGCCAATGTAGAAGGTAAATTAACAGATGAAATAGCGATCAATCCCTCTTATTTTGGAGTTACACCAATTATTGAGATCATGCAAACCCTTGTACACGAAATGGTGCATTTATGGCAATTCCATTTTGGCACGCCTGGACGTGGCCGCTACCATAATAAAGAGTGGGCGGATAAGATGGAGGCGATAGGGTTGATGCCCTCCTCCACTGGCAGGCCAGGTGGGAAGAAAACAGGTGATCGAATAGCTGATTATGCAATTGAAAACGGTTTGTTTTTGCTAGTTTGTAAAAACCTATTAACAAATTCGTTTAAGTTGTCTTGGTATGATCGCTATCCAGATGTACGCGTGGCCAACAGTGGCCAAAGCTCATTAGCTTGTCAATTAGAAGATATGCCAGAGTCGGCGACCAGTATTAGAGCAAACCAGCCAAATTCACAAGTACAGATACAAGTGGCATCGACTAAGAATATTCAATCAAACACAAAAAATAAGCCAACTAGAGTCAAATACACTTGTGAGTGTGCGATTAATATTTGGGCCAAGCCTGGCATCCACGTAAAGTGTTGTGAATGTAATTCTGAGTTCACATGCTCTGATGATTTAGAATGAAATGTGAGACATTAAAAACCAGAAATTGCGGGAAGTTACTCTAAAGAAATCCCCTTTTGTGGGGCCGATGTTATTTTAAGTTGGCCATTAACATAGTTAAAATTGGCATAACTGTCGATAGCGGGAATAGTATCTAATTGTGACGAGTTGTGAATAGCAGATGTTCCTCGACCAAGAGATTGAACTATAAATAGATCAGAACTCCATAAAATCTTACCATCATAGCTACCATGTTCTAAATCAATCTCTTTTATTCCATCTTCCAATTCATTTTCATGTAAGAAAGTAAGAAGATGGTTATCCAGCATTCCGCTAGGTAACATCGCTCTTTGATGCATATGGAACCTACTAAATGCATCATGCTTTTCTTTAAGTTCAAAAAAGTCAGTCATAAAACGCATGCGACTTTCAATGACATCAATACTTAGGATGTTTGCATTGTAACCAGTCTCAATCCAACGGAAATCGTTTACGGCGCCACGTGTATATTTTGAAATAGCAGTATCGTTAACATCAAGAAAATAGGTCGTGATTCCATTCAACACGTGCTTGACTAATCTTGACTCCCAATCATTGGGCAAGGTAGGTAAGTCAGGTGAAATGGCGTCTAAGTAATATCCATTTCTGATATGAAACTCACTACCCTCACCTAATACATTAACAATTTCACTAGCTCGTCCAGGATCTTGTAGCGGAAAGAAATCAATATCTGTAGACATCGACATAAGCTCAGGAGACTCTTCAATAGAACCTAATACTGAAAGACTACCAGCAATCACATATTCATGATGATTGCTTAATTTATAAGCAGCTTCTAATGCCTTCTGGATATGTTCTATGCGCATTAACTAGATTGATAGATAAGCCGCAAAGGGTGTGTTCTGACGCAATCGAATAGCGCGAGGAGAGTCTTCAAGTAATAAATCGGCAGCTTTATCTGGAGATTGAATAAGTGATGACCACTCTTCAATGTAATCAAGACTACATAGTTTATTTTCTTGCCATCTTTTTATTTGCTTAAAAGCGAAATTAATAACGTCTATATTTCTGTCTCTTAATAGGACAGCAACCTTAGCATGAGCCAACTTACGTTTTTGCTCATGACCCAGTTGATCTTGCCTCGCTTTTAACTTGGCATTGTATATAGACATATTCATAATTTTAGTATATCAGTAACCTGTCATGTTTTGCAACACAACTAACTGTAGATGAATAGATGCAGTGATTATTAAATTCCAGTATTCATAAAGCGCTCGAACTCATTTACTGGTAAAGCTCGTGAAAAATAATACCCTTGAACAGCATCACACCCTGTGGCCGTTAACATCTCGCATTGATTCTGAGACTCAACGCCTTCTGCTAACGTTGACATCCCATGTTTTCTAGATAGATAAACAATCGCTTCAATTAAAGATAAGCTGGATTCACATCCCTGATCCAATCCATCAACAAACGACTTGTCAATTTTGATCACATCAAAAGGCATGTTCTTAAGCATAGAAAGACAAGAGAAGCCGGTACCAAAATCATCAATTGATAAACTAACACCTAGAGATTTTAAGATATGTAAAATCCCAATAATTTGTTGATTTGATATTTGCAGGCTTTCAGTAACTTCAATATTTAAGAAATCTGGTGATAGCCTAGCTTCTAGTAAAGTTTCTGAGACATATTTAGGGAAATGATCTGTAAGCTGCAGCACAGAAACATTCACACTAATTTTAAATACCGATTGATTAAAAAGGTTCGTAGCATTCCAATGGAATGCTCTTTTGCATGCCTCTCTCAATACCCAGTTGCCTAATTCAACAATCAAGCCAGCATTTTCGGCAATAGGAATAAATTCAGAAGGCGGTATTGATTCATTTTTATAAGACCAGCGTAATAAAGCTTCAGCACCAATTATCGATTTGATTTGCAAATTAATTTGCGGTTGATAGTGCAATGAGAAACCATCAAAATTATTAGCGATCGCTTGACGTAATCCACGCTCAAGTTCATGTGGGCGATCTAAATTAAATCTAATCACATTTGACTGTTGAATAGCATTATTCATTTTTAAGGACCTCTTCGAATGAAACAGATGTCATGGAAAACTGCTTAATGTTTTCCATCCCAGAATCAGGACTGTAAATCCTATGTTTTCTACTTTTTTGACGATAAGAACTATTACTGATTGGTTTATTAGAAGTTAAAGTAAGATTTCTGCCATGCTGCTTAATAACCAGATCAACATAACCATCTTGTGCGCCTCTTACCCAGCTGCCTGAGTTGTAAGCGCTTAATGCCGCCTTAAGTGCTTGTGGACCAGCACCAAAACGTACTACAGCTCTCTGATAGAACTCTGTGAGTATTTTTCCAGAAACTGCCAGGTTCATACACGGATCAAATGCATCCCTAACACTAATACCCATTTTTGATAAATTTCTATCATTAACTTGGCCGAGTCCTAACGAAACAGTGTGCCCTTTTTTCAATAGTTCATTAACAATTGATTCAGCTTCATCTAGTGATGTTGGATATAAAGAACGTACCATTGATTTACGTTTAGCCCATGGCAGCTTTACTGGTCCTGCATCTGCAATTGCAAATTTATGTCCACGTGACTCAGCAGACATTACTGCTTTCATCGTATCAGGATGGACAGTTGGGGCGCACTGAGCCATTAGGCTACTCAGATCAAGATCATTCGTTGCAGGAATTTCAATTGCATTAGCTGATAAGCTAATGCATCCCATTAGAATAATTAATAACTTGTTAAGTTGAATATTCATTAATTAATGACTTAGAATGCAGAAATTGCCGTGATTTTATCTACCAGTGCCACGTCAGCAACCAAGCTCTCAATCATCATTCTATCTTCGTCTGATAATTCTTTCTGAGGGGCCGCGTAACGACTTCTTTGCTTAACTATGGGACTTATCTCTCCTAGACTAGTATTCGAGGTATTTATCGCCTTATCACTCGTGTAATCGGAATTAATTACATGTGCGACTTGTGACTTTAGTTCAGCACGTGACGCTGCCCATTTATCAACGGGCGTATCTTCATGACTATTCGCAGCTTCATTTGCAGCTTGCTCTGCGGCTCTAACTGAGGAAATACGTAACACGTCAGAACGCTTAGGTGCTGGTAGTTTTGCGCGACCATTAAGCACTGCATTCTCATAGAAAAAATATTTACGGCCGTAAATTGGCGGCTGACCAGCGACGAATACAACCATATCCGAATAAGATAGGCTCATAAATTCGTCTGCAGTAATTAAATCTCTGCCAATCTTGTCTGTACTAATAGAAACGGACCCTGCTTTGAACCCCACAACATCCTGACTTCTTGAAGCTTTCTCTTCTTTAACTGTGGTTTTACCGGACATGCGTGCTAATTTCTCAGCAGTCTCAATTTTATTTGGGGCATAAACAATACGAGTGGCGGCGCCGGAATCAATAGATTGCTTATCACCATATAACTCTTCAATTTGCGTAATGTCTTGTGAAAGCAGAAATAAGCGAATGCCATATCCTGCAACATAGCCTAGTGCCTCTTGCAAGATAGGCAGTTTCTTCAATGAAGCCATTTCATCAATAATCATGAGCAAGGGGAATGTATAGCTCTGGGCTGTACGACCTTCTGCAAATTCCATCTCAGCTGCATTTCGGCGAATAAACAACGCATAGAACAAGCGCGTTAGTGGAACAAGCCGTTCCATATCGGCTGGGCCAGTAATGTAATACAGTGAAATTGGTTTATCACCAGTCATCATATCTCTAACTAGAAAATCAGAATGGGCGGTATTTTTAGCTACAATTGGATCCAAATAAAGTGACATTAAAGACTTAGCCGTACTCAATACCCCAGACCGGTCTTTATCTTCCTTATTCAGCATAGTTTTAGCTGTATTTGCGACTACAGGATTAGTCTTTGTTGGTTTTCCCATGGTATCAAGCCAGCCCATTTTCCCTTCTGGGTCGTGGATAGCTTCCATCATATGTTGATACATTTGTTTGTCAGAATCCCACATAGGATCACCCAAGAACTGCGCGATACCTTCTAAAGAGCCTTTTTTCTCTGCATAACGCATGTGCAGAGCAAGCCCCATTAAGAACTCAAACGCCGCCTTATCGAAGTAATCAACTAAGCCCTCACCTTTGGGATCACATATCATGCTCATGATCATCTGTGCGTCTTGTACATCAAAGTGAGTAAAAATACGTATTTCTTCAAGTGGATTCCAGCAAGCGGTAGTCCCATCGACGTTAGCTGGTTCGAACTTCATCACAATTTGGCCGGCGGTTTGTCTGAATCCAGCTGTAAGTGCGTAAGCTTCACCTTTAGGATCATTAACAAAAACAGAATCAGACCAGGTAAGCAATGTAGGAATTACTAAGCCAACACCCTTACCAGAGCGTGTTGGGCAGAATGCATAGAGGTGGGTATTGCCACTGTCGCGCATGACTTCAATTTTCTTAACTACCGAAGCGCGTGGTTTAAGTATTAGTTCGCCTTCTTTATTGCGCTTCTGGGTTTTGAAGAAGTATTTAAAACCTGTACCACGAACAGTATCAGGCTCTTGCCTAACAGCATACTTTCTGTGATGTGGATGAATCACTCTATTTTTAGAGTCAAGCATGATCGAACCAATAATGACCCCTTTGGGAGAGTAGTCTTTATATTTAATAAAGCCTTTCTGATTAACATCTTTATATTCAGCCCAATGTGCAGTGCCATGTAAACCATCCATGCCATCAGAATACTTAGCTAGTTTTACTGCAACATAAATACCAAAAATAAAAGCTATCAGGATTGATATTAATCCAATAATTAATAGTGTATGAACACTTGATTTGAGTGATGGTACATCAGCTAATCGCAAACCCCACACAACCCAATCTGAAGGATTGTAAAAAGCGAAGCTGGAAAACCTAAATAAGGCTTCACCTAAATTAATATCGTAGTGATATTTATGTGCAAACCATTGGGTAGGAATGATGCCAAATATAAAAAAACAAACGAACATCACGAAAAATGCAGTTAATGCATTCTGCATTGGCGATCGTTTGGATTTGTATGATAGTAAGTTAGGTGATGTCATATTATATAAAACTAATAATGCAATAAATAATAAGTTATATTAACACTAAATATTACTTACTGATGCAAATACTTTTGCAGCAAAACTTTATACATTAACCTAGCCCTAAACTCATTTGAGCTGTATCTTTTTGAACAACTTGGCCAAGCCCTTTTTTATATTTAATATCTACAGAATCACCTAATTTCGGCCTTTCTTCAATATTAGTCACATCATGAACAACGCCAACTTCACGGCCAATGTCTTGCACAACAAAATTAGAATCTGATGCAACAACGGCACCGGTGTAGTTGCCACTCAATTCGTTGGCCATACGTAATGTAAGCACTGTTTCAGTGGCGAGTATTTTGATATTGTCTACACGAATGTTATTGACAATATCTTTACCAACAAATTGATTTAAGGCATTACCTAAATGCATACCTAGATCCTGAAATGGGGGATAGACAATCCCCTGCCCCAACACCTCATGACCGACAGTATTGGATAGTCCATCAATTAGATGTTCTGGTACCTGTTTAATTCTTGCATGTTCTTTTGCTGTAAACTGCCTTAATAAATCTGGATTTTCTGGATGTTGTAATAATGGATCGGTACTGCCTCCCTTGTGATAACCCTTGCGCAATGTCGGGACTGAATTATCTTCAGGTGAAACCACTTGCATACCGAAACCATTGCCTTTCTCAGCGTCACGGACTTCTTTGTTTTTTAAATATTGATATTCACGCCAGCGTGGATCATTTAAATCAATAGATTTGTCTAGCACTTCGGCAATAGTTTTTTCATTACCTACAGGGGGTTGCAGCTGGTCAAAATCAAATGAAATACCGTGCGTAACAGCCACCATGCACCATCTATCTCGATTCTCTAAAGTGCCCCATTGTTTACCATTAAGAATTCGTTCATGAGTGTGATACCCCATATCACGTAGTTGATTTCGGAGAATATCTGCGCTCGCGGATTTTTCGTACTGGGGAACATTTTCTATTATGACCAATGCAGCATTGGACTTGCTTACGATAACTAATGAACTGACCACTAAGTGGCCAACATCTGGGTGAGCTTCTGCATGAGCAAGACCTCGCTTGCTCTTTCCAGCTTGACTTGCACCTGAGCAAGGGATGCCTAATTCGAGAATCTCTACTTTAGGAATGCTTGCCACTCCACGATCGTCAAATGCAAATTCTTGAATTGGAGCATCAATAATTTGAGTGTTTTCATCCCACGCATCATTATGAATTGCTGCATGCTCTAATAGCTCACCTCTAACCTCATTCGCAAAGGCCATGCGGCTATTCAGCCCTGCATTTCCCAAGCCGGTGTGAATTGCATGAGAAAGAACACCACCGCCGTGGAATAAACTGCCTATTGATAATAGATCACCTCTTTCTAATTTCTCGCGTAAACGTGTAAATCTTTCACGTTTCTTTATCTCGCTTGCTAAAGGCAATAAATAGATTTGGTCTTTTTTAACAACAACACGTATGGAAGCCATGCCGTCAAATATGGCCAATAATTCTTTGCTATTGATATCAATAACAGGGTTGTGTTTGTCACCAGACTTTTTGCCAGAAACAACTCTAGAGCCATCAGGATTAGCTTGCAGCACCACGGTCTGCCCTTGAACTTCAATGTCAAACCTTTGACCTGGTACAAAGCCGGCACGCTCTGTTTGACTACCTTCTAGCCAGACTCGCGGAGCACCCTTATTTTGTCCAACTTTCTTAATGTAGTAGCCATCCATGACTATCTCCCTATTTCCATAGCAGTATCTTTTCCGATAACTGCACCACGGCCACCGGAATATTTAATTTCAGCATTTACATCTTGCTTTAAATTGCCGTCTATATTTGCAAGTACATGAATTTCCTTCTTACCTCTACCTAGGCGCTGAATGGCAATATTATTATTAACTTCAATAACCTTGCCATAAGAAGTGCGGTCTTTTTTGGGAGTAGACTCCTGCACTTTGATTTCAATATCAATCGCCAAGTCTTCCGGTGTTTTAGATAGGTCATCAACAATACCATTAACAGAAAAGCCAACAACGTTATGGCCACTGCCGGCATAGGTGTAACTGAAATCTGCTTTAGTTGCATTTTGTTTGACTATATCTTCGTTACTATGGAGTGGTTTTAATCCGTAATCCCAACCCTCAATGCCAAGCAGAGTATTTCTTACGGCTACAACACGGCTTAAGAATAGGTTATCCAAATCATCTTGATATTTTTCTTCCAAAGCTTTGTTACCTTTTATCTTTGCATAGCCTTCAGCTGATGTAGGATCAAGCACAGTAGTTTGCATGGTGTTTTTCTTTTCAATTGTCCAATCACGAACCATAGAATCAAATGTCTCAGCAGCTTCTATCGTGCCGCGATCACGACAATCAATATCCATGATTAAATTAAAACCGGAGTAAGCTTCTAAGTACCTGGCACTATCATTGAAATTTGCAGTAATGAATTGATCACCATCAGGATTCAATTCACCATCATTTATACCATTTCTAAAATTCTTCTGAACATGTCCAATGCTATCTGTAAATTTCCAACCAAAATGATCAACAAGGTTGTGCAGAATAATTTCAGAATAATGGTTCGGTGTTTCTTTCTTAGGAGCTAACGCATGCGTGATAATTTTTTCATTAAAGATAAGCACGATATCCTCAGCTAGTTTTTCGAAAGTTTCAGCGTAAATAAAAGGATTATCTCTTACGATATTCTCACTTTTACCAAAGAAACGAGGCCCTTTCTCAGCAAACAAGGTTGCATGTGGTTTATCATCAAGAAACACCCTGAATTCAACATCTACTTGATTTTCAACATAATCAGTATCATCACCAATTAGGCGCACATAAGCACTAAGATGATTGCCTTGATTGACTTCAATCCAGCGAATATCTTTAACAAGGTCTACACGTAAACCATAACCAGCTGGTAGATTTAATTTCTTATATGATTCATTCAGTATAGACCCTACACTCAATGCATTCTCTTGGATATTCTTAATCAGATTTTTGTATAACGCCTCTCTATTAAAACCTTTTTCAAGGGATGTAATTGCTACATCATCTTTAAAAACATCTATCAGATCGCCATTTGTTGAAAACCGAATCCCAGCTTTATCATAACTATCTCTAAAGTGATCACCAGAAATGGCTCTAACAGCTTCCCATTGCGATTTTAAAAGACTTACATTATTTTCCATCTCGTCCACCTTCGTGCCCAATTCGTCCACCCATCGAAACAGTTAAAACATTGTCCTTATATCTCATCCGGACAGTATCACCATTACCTGGGCGAACTGTTTTGTCTGGTAATGCAGAGTAAGGCAACTCAACCACGCGATCGCGTGCATACTTAATGATTACTGACTTATGATCCGCTCCAACAACAGGACCAATATATTGGCCACGTTCTGTATTAGGTTGAATAATTTCCAAGTTACGTAACTCAGCTTGTTTTTCTACAGTTGGTGCGTTTATATCAAAGCCTTGGTCTTTTAATGCCACTGTAAAACGATGTAAGCCAATTGCAGCTGCATGGCTATGAATTTTTCCATTATTAATTGCGTCCACAACTGTAGATACCGCGTCAACTGACAATGTTCCTTGTAATATTCGTTGTATATCATCTGGCACGTAATTAGAAACTTCATTATTTACTTTTCCACGAACCCAGCCACCCAACGCCACGCGAGTAGACTCTTTAGCCGTCTCACCGGCGGCATTTGCATATAAATCAGCAACAGCTTCCATTGTTAATGGAACATTATATTTTCCCTCTATACCTTCGAAAGAAAACCCTTGCAAACCCATCTGGAGTGCTTGCGATGCAATGAAATTTAATGAAGAACGTTCACTAGGTAATGAATCGCCAAGTAATTCAAGCCTTATATTTTGTGCTTTCAATATATGCTGAATAGCATCACTGCTAGACATATTCATGTCATAACGAACATCTGCACTCAATGACCTTTTAGGAAGGCCATAACCATCTGTATGCAAATCAATCGCTTCGATTAGATCAACTTGTAATGCTTCTAATATTGCATTCCGACCTAGATCAATAGCGCTTTCCGAAATAGAAAAGCCCAATTCTCTAAATGTATTAACAATTTCAGACGAGGATAATTTATCAACCACATCCATTACACCATCAAGTGAACCTTGATAAAGAGATTTCTTAATGGCGATAGCTGCAGTAGAAATCCAAACACCATCGGCCTCAAGATGAGGCATTTGTAATGAAGCTATATCGAAACTAAGTTGCTCTCTCATAGGAGACCCCAGTAATTAACGTTCAACTGATTGTTGTTGGTTATTATTAGTAAGAACTTGACCAGCTTTATATTTAACATCTAATGATTGGCCAATTTTTATGTTCAAATTATTCAAATCTGTCCGATTATGCAGAATTGAAGACCTACCAATACTTTGAATGACAAAACTATCATTAATAGCGACTACACTACCAGCATACTGACCTAATTCTTTGTTTGGTAATTGAACCACGCCAAACATACCCTTGGCATTCATAGCTTCTTCATATTTATCCATAATGTCATCAAATGGATCCTTGGAAAGGAGTTTATTTTGATGATTTAAGATTTGTTCAACAACTTCTTTATCACCTAATTTATTCGCAAATTCCTTAGCTGAATTAATCCCAAGGCGGCTGTTAATTGGAGCATTAATGTCTGCACCAGCATTTAGAATTTTTTGAACCAAATTAGGATTTTTGGCTGCAATCGCCATGCCAAGCACGGAAGTGCCCTTACTATTTAATTCATGAATTAACTTAGGGTTCGCATCCAATAGTTTTTCTGCTCGATTATAATCTTTAGCTTTAATTGATGCAGATAACATATCCACAGAATTTCCTGTGTATTTTGATTTAATATCATTTATGTTTTCAGAGATTAAGTTTTTTGCCCCTTGAAACCAATTTTTTATTCCAATTTTAGAGTCATGTCCATTAGGATTTCTATTATTATTCCAAATAGCTTTATCTCTATCCACCTCAAGAGCAGCATAATCAACCGTTCTTAATGAAGTAATTGCAAGACCAGCGACTCCAGCAACTGCGGCACCAATAGTAACAACTGTAGCTACAGGTAAAATAGCTCCACCAACAGCGACTGTACCTAATCCTGTCAGTAAAGTACCTATAGAAGCTAATGATGTTGATGCTGAAGCTACGCCAGCTGCTGTCATCGACATAGCTTGGAAAGAAGCACCAACGCCTACTAATCCCGTTATGCCTCCCCCCCCCATGATCATACTTAAAACCTTTCCATTTTCTATGGATTTATTAGCTTTATGAAATGGATCCTTTAGAACACCATTTCTTGTCATTTCAGCCAATAGCTCACCATTAGATTTGGTTGTGGCTTGAGCAGCATTACGTAAATTTTTTATTGAGTCAGAAAACATAATGAGTTCCCTATATTATTTAAGAAATAAGACCAAAACCTTCAACATTTAACTTGTCCGAAAAAGAACTAACATTTTCTAAGAATGAAACAATTAGATCTCCTTTTGTTTTATAGAAAACTTCATCTTGAGAAAGAAGCATTTCAAGATTTGCTGAAGAAATTGAAATCATCCCTAAGACATAATCAATCGAATTAATATCATCAGTAGATAAATTATCTTTTTCAGACTCTTTCTTATCAGTTAACTCTAAGACTGAAATCTGAAAACTTTTTAATAACTCTCCAATTTCATTTTTAATGCCATCCATTTTGATTCCCCTTAAATTAACATCTTAATGTGTTAATAATAACATATATATGTATTAATATTAACACTACTTTTATAACTTATTATTCGATACTAAGTCTTCAAAGACGGATCTTTAAGTATCTTCCAAATCTTATTTTTCCCCTGAAAAGTATCTTTAATCTGATTAAGAACACATTCGTACTCTACGTAACTAGTAATACTTAAAATATTAAAGTCAGGGGATTTTTTATATACAAAGGATCTCACCGATTCTTTGTCAGTACTACATACAATGCTTGTTTGAACTTCACCAACTAAATGGCCTGAAGCATTCATTAATCGACCTGAAACTAAAAATATTTGCTCTTTCTTAACTGCCATATTAATCACCCGTTATCTTGATACTTCATTGACAATCGTTCTTGATCTAGTGTGCTCTAGATTTTTCTCCAAATTACGTTCCAATTCAATGCTCGGAAAACTAACGTGATTGATTTTCGATAAAACTGATTTAGCAGCATGGACGCCTTCATTTTTAACCAAGTCGTTCCAATCTGTAGGCCTACCTTTTAACGAATTAAATTCAGGAACTGCTATAAGTGCTTTTCTGTCTTTTTGAGTTAAGGTTTCTAAAGCAGTAAAGGCCGCCTCTAGCCCTCTATTCTCGAATGTAGCTTTCAATTTACGGCCATCAGTGGGCACTACTTCGACAGTTAGCTTGCGGTTGTACTCACCCTCAATAAGGACTCTGTAAGTCCCATTTGCAGTTTCTTGCCATTCATTATTAGTGACTAAATCACCAACGTAAACACTCCGCGTGTGCGTTGCATTGGTAATTACGTCAATCTTATTACCATCTACCGGATATGGATTAATTCCCAATTTCTCACCTAAGAAGCCGAGGGCGCGTTCTACATAGAACTGATCATTGTCAGCGGCAATAATATTAGTAAATCCTGGCAAAAGATCAGAAGTTTCATCGACGATGGTTTCTAGGTTAGACGCATCAAAACAGACGGCAACAGGCAGCCCAGAAATCTCTCTAAATGAATAACCAGTAGCCATGCCTTCTACATAAGCCATCATTGAAAGTTCGTTTTTGGATAAAGCATTAAAGTTATCAGCGCCAAGTACAAATACAGTGCCCTTCTTTTGACCGCCGCGCATAAAGGCTTTTACTGAGCCATCAGGATTAATTGCTTGTAATGCACGTAGATTACCGTTTAAATCAGACATTGGTACAATTAAATAATTATCACGCGCTCTAATTACAGAAGCTCCATTTTCACTTTTAAATTCTGGATATCTAAGCAACACTTCACCAAGGACTTGCTTCAAACCTTGATCAGAAATACCTTTCTTTAAGACATAGCCATGAGTATTAGCGCTTTTACCCAAAGCCATTATTTCTTTAGCATGAATTGCCGCCTGATCTTGTTTAGCTAGAGCCTCTTGTCTGGCCAAAGCTTCCCTTGCTAAAGCCTCAGCATTAGCCTTAGCCCGTTGCTCTGGTGTCAATAAACCACCTTCGTATTTCCATGTATGTTGTTGACCAGTTTGCTTATTAATAATAGTGCCGATGGCCATACCATTAATGCCGCCATCTAAAGTTAATATATATCGGCCAGCCTCATTCTTTTTAGAGGTTGTATCTACGGACACGCCATGCCACTGCCCATCATCTTTAATGTCTTTTGACGTATCAAGGCCTAGATCCGCCATAGCGTCTTTAAAAGATTCAATCAAGACATCTCTTGTTGCAACTTCCCCCAAACCTTGGCCCTTTGGATTCCATTTCTTAAATAAATCAATATCCAGCCCTTTTGGCACGAACCAAAGTTTGTATTTCTGATAGTAAACAGCGCCAAGCTTCTTCGCTTCGTCCTTTTGTGCATGAGGAACGGATAAAACAGCTTGTTTTTCAATGAACATTAGTTCAACTTTTGCTGCCCAACTCTCTTTCCATCCCATGCTCATATCCTTGGAGTTTTCTGATTTGTTTTGACTAGTTACATTCATTTTAGTGAGAATAGCTTCTTCACTTTCTAATAGATTGATCTTAGTAATTAATGGCATGGCAATGTCTAATGCGCCTTTAATTTCATTAAATAGTCCAATCGGATTTTTATCAAAATCCAATAACCAGGACTGACTTAATTCAGGTTCAACTTCTGATTTAAATGCAATGCCTAAAGAGATTGTCAACAATGAACCAGCCATTTGATTGCGCAGAGTTTGTTTAAACTCCAAACGCCCATCAACTAATCTAAAATCATTTGAATTAGCCAAGATGGATTGAATAGATTCAATATTCACCTGCTTTCTTGGTTGCAGTTCAGGTATACCAATAATATGACTACCATTAAAAACGCGAAAGATTTGAGACTCAGGATCCTCTAATGGCAGGCCATCACTACCAATCACTGTTAAATACTGTAAATTAATACTTTCAGCGTCAGCCTTAAGCTCCCAGCCGGCACGCTCTACTTGCGCTAAAGTGAAGAAACGAGGATCAGACCATTCGCGCATGCTCATAGTCTGTAATGCGATAAAAAGATTAGGGCCAGAAAGCTGACGATGCTCACCTTCTATAGAAACTGTAAAAGGCAGGCTATTGATGTTCGGAATATTTTTATGGAAGAAAGATTCGTTTCTACTAATTAACTCAATAAGTCTTTTAGCGATCATAACGCGGTGGGCAAAAGCATCCATACTATTTACACCTAACTAGTAACTATCTCTAAGTTTAAGAAATATGAATTATGTAGACCTTGTGACCTAAATTCACCAACTAATAACTGGCCGCCTTCTGCATGTATTACACCAAGTGCTTCACATGCAACATCGGAAATTTCAGGGAACTCAATTGGTAGAATTGAATTATTCTGAATGGCCATCATCGATCGGCCATTCAAACGCAAACTATCAACATACTGCAATCCACACGCAACTGGTACAGTCATAAAAGAAAGCAATCCAGCGTCGCTTATAAAGAACTCAATGGCCATCGCTGTACTTTTTGACATTAATAACTCCACTTCATCTTTAAAATAATATAATTATTGTATATGAAATAATTATATTGTCCAATATAAGCGACCATAAAACTTTTGCAGCAAAACTATGTAGCCATTAGCGTGAAATTCCTGTTTTCTCAAGACCTGTCACACTACCTTTGCCATTCTTGTAACCAATATTCACAACATCCCCCACTTTCAGATCACCAGTGAGATCGCGCAGTTCATGCCGCTGCACCTCTGTGTTATAGCGACCAACCTTTTGCGTAACGATTTCACCTTCTATAGACAAAATCTTTCCATTAAACTGGCCATGCCCTAAAAACTTAAAATCATTCAGTTTTTGAGCTAAATCCGCAGGATATTCAAATTTGCTTGCTGGGAATATTGATTCACTGATTTTTTCATTATCTGAAAAAACTCTAACCTGAAAAACATCCTTTAATGATGGGTTATCATCAAAATAATCTACATACGTTTTGTATTTTCCACTTACTTGAGTGAATGAACTATTTTCATAACTGAAACCAGCGTCTAAAAGTAGTCCGTGAACGGCATCTACGTAGTTGTTATCAATCTTACCGGTAAAGTTTTTGAGGACGTTTTCCAACCCATCATATTTATCAAAAATGGATTGTTTAATCTCACTATATGAAACATTCATTTCACGCTTGGGATAGCCAGTAAACGGATCACCATCGAAAGAAACTACCCCGCCGGTTGATACGCCTACTGCCAGCACTTTAAATCCGAAAACAATCTTAGTGTAGTCCCAATTGTTGCCGTGATTTTCCCATGAGGATGCTTGAACAAAACCAAGGTCATTAAGAACATTAGCTAGAATATCTTTACCTATTTGCATTCTTGCATGATTGAGTGCGCTCATGAAGTAATCTCCCACTCCATCTTTAGTATGTGCCCATGCACCTGGTAAAGTATTAGCAGCTTCTGCAAGCAATTCATTAATTAGATCTAGATCAATTTTATTATTACCACAATCTTCAATGGCATCATTTAATTTTGTTATAAGCTTAGGGTCTACTTTAAACCGTTCTGCATAACCATAATCAGGCAATGCGGCACGTACTTGCTCTAATGCCTCTTTCGGAGACCAAATAGACTTGGGTGAAATCTTAGTCATTTTATTATCCTAACTTCATATCATCAGCAATAAGTAAGTTCCAGCCTTCACCGGTCCCTTTTAAAGATAGTTTAATTTTTGCCTCAATCTCTTGAAACTCTTTCAATGAAGTAACACCTAGAGATTGGAAGCCAGGTAAATTTTTTGAAATAGTGACAATTGCTGCATCACCATCCTTAGCAACTACCACATGATGTTTAATTTCTTCATCTGAACCCTGTATACCTGGCACTAAAAAAACATTACTTGATTGCAATTTCATAACTACTCCTAAATTTAAATTGTTTTTATCTTGAAATACTTTGTTGTTGGCCATCAACTCTGACACGATCCGTGTCATATCTAATCGTTACAACATCGCCTATTGATGGAATTAATTCGAAACGACTTACATCATGCTTTACAGTTTCACCACGGCCAATGTTTTGAACAATAATGCCGTTTTCATGACTCTCTATCTTGCCTATATAAGAGCCGTCAATAACCACATCTAAATTTTCACCAATCCCAAGCTTCCTTACTGCCTCACCAAAACCCAATTCAATGAGTTTATCTTTTTGAACTATTAGTGCCGCATTAAAGGTAGCACGCTCCTCTGGCTTTATTGCAGCAGCAGAGTTCGCCTTCATTAGTTCACGTTGAACCTTACCGTGCTCTGAGATAGCTGAGGCCAACTCCGCTTCTTGACTAAAAGGTTTACCCATTAAGGACTTCATCTCAATCGCTTCTGCTTTAGATTTATCGATTCTAGCCTCGATAAGAGAAATTCTCTCATCAACACCATTAACCCAGTTTTCCATTCTGGTAACAACGCCAGAATGTGAAAGCTCGACCATCGTTGAGTATGAGTTATCTGGGTTGTACATCAAGATGGAGAAATTATTATCTCTTGAGAATACGAATTCTAGTCCTCGGTAAACAATCGAAGACTCTGCCTTTTTAGCAGAAAGGTCATTCGATAGGTTTTTAACTAGACCTAGCAACTCCTCCTTAGTATTCACTGAAACACCCTTATAAATAGCTAATGATTCAGCTGTATCACGTTTAGTTTTCCTTGCAATAGCTTCTGCAAGGAAAGCAGGACCAAATTGGTTAACGTAGTTGTTAGCATTATTAAAACGGCTGTTTAATACATATTCACCATCAATATGTGCACGTGCTAATGCCCGTAATTTCTTCACTTCCGTAGCGAGCTGAGTTTCTTTAAGAATGAGCGGATTTCCAGAAGCGGCCGCTTTCATATCAGCGGAATTAGAAGCCTCTGAAGTCACATCATCAATTTCATTTTCACCACTATATTTACGTAGTTGATCAACACCGGAGGCTTTGTGCTCAAGTAATTGCCAACGTCTAGTATCGTAAGTTTGGCTAGTTGAATAACGAATGATCTCGACTTCAAAATTATCCGGATCGCGGTCATATAAAATGTTACCGCGGCGGATAATACGGCCTTCGCGCTGCTCCAGATCAGATGGCCTCCATGGTGCATCAATATGATGCAAAGCTACTAGGCGCTTCTGTACGTTCGTACCTGCTCCCATTTTAGGAGTAGAGCCTAGCAAGAATCTAACATCACCGGCATTTACTCTTTTGAATAATGCATCCTTAGCTTGAGGTGTATCATGATCATGTATAAATTCAATCTGGTTAGCTGGTATACCATTTCTGATAAGTTTAGCTTTTATGTCATCGTATACTGAAAACGCAGTAACCCCTGTAACGCCTTCAATATCTTGTGCAGTAATTTCAAAATCTACAGAGTCCCCATCTTCCGAGATTGAATGTGTATTTTTATAATCATCAATCTCTTCAGACTCAATTAAGCGTGATTTATCGCGCAGATCTAACCAACGCTCCTGGCCATCTTCACGCTCTAAGAATTGAGTAACGAAATCATGAGCAGCCTGCTTATTCTCTAAGCCGGTTTTCAATTTAGCGCCAGTAATTGAATCGTAGATGGCAATTAAGCGGTCCTTACCTTTACCTTCTACAACTAGAAAATAAGGGAACCCCTCATAGTTTTTTGGTGCGTGCAATGTACCTTTTTTATGTGTCAATTCGTCTTTATCGTCACGAACATAGATACGTTTTTCATTGCTGGCCATTTTGGCTTTTGCAGAAAGTGGTACTGATAAATCGCAGAATACTAGTTGCGTACCCTTGTCTGCCCCCCATTTTTCATGAATAGCCAACATTCGTTGAATAGAAAGATTTAATTTAGTGCCAGGATGGTCAACTGCATTAGGATTTATGAGTCGATAATCTAGCCCTGCTTTATTAGCTAAACTCGTTAATGAAAGCGCGTTAATTTTCCCCTTTGTTTTTCTAGTTAGTTCTTTAAGGTTTTCAAACTGGCCAACAATTGAATCTGGATCAATAATCATTTTTGGAGTAGTTGCTGCTGTTACTAACGCTTCTTCAGCTGCTTCACGAGTCTCATAGACTTTACTAGAATACTCACGCTTCAATTCCCATTTACCATTTTCGCCTTCATTGATGGAAATCTCTAAATCCAAATTAGCCTCAAACTCAGGAATGCCATATTCATTCTTCTTAATCTCTGGGACACCAAAAAATGCTTCCTGCAGCTCAGTTCTCTTTGCTACAACGTTCAATGGCCGACCACCTTTAATCTTCGGCACAGGAAACTTCCTCCCTAGCATTGTTTCTTGATCCTTCAAATCGTCCAATGTAACTACATCCGCAAATGAACGATATTCACTCATTAACGAAGATAGATTTTTGAATTTTGCAAAACGTTGTGAAAGTCGATACCCAGTTCCTGATGGTGCTACTTCATAAACCGTCTGCACATCACCGTATTGCTTAGCCCATGAATCAAACATGTGTAATCCATCACGTTTTAAAGTGTTGTATTGCATAAAGCGCTGCATGGTAAACATTTCGGCCAATGAATTTGACACTGGCGTACCTGTGGCCGTAATTAATGGTGCATTTTCACCAAAAGTTTCTTGCAGCCATCTAACTTTAATAAATAGATCAAATGCTTTACCAGATCCAGCTGGATTACCTAATCCGGCGACACGTTGCATTTGTGTATGAAAAAATAAGTTTTTAAATTCATGAATCTCATCTATGTATAGGGCGTCTACTCCCATATCCTCAAAATTAACTACATTATCTTTCTCGCCAGCTTTTTTATTAAGAAGCGTTAATTTTGACTCAAGATTTGATGCAATTTTTTCCATGTCACGGATAATATTCCTATCCCCGCGCTCACTCTTAATCACCGCGATCGCAGAGAGCATTTCATCCAATTGCTCTTTGTAGATTTTAATTTCCGCTTCCTTTGGAATGCCAAGTTTTTTCAAAGATGAGTGGCCAATAATCACGGCATCCCAATTGCCGGTAACTATTTTAGAAAATAATTTTTCACGATTTTCTTTATCAAAATCTTGTGGTGTAGCAGCTAAAACATTTGCACCAGGATATAAACGATAAAATTCACTGCGCCATTGGAGTGTTAAATGATTAGGCACTGCAAACATAGGCTTCTTAGCAATACCTAAACGGCGCATTTCCATAGCCATAGCAGCTAATTCAAAGGTCTTACCTGCACCAACTACTTGATCGGCCAACATAACTCGATCTTGCAACCCACGCCATACACCATTTTTTTGGTGGCCAAGTAATTGTATGGAAGGATTCATTCCTGGAAAGGTTAAGTGTGAGCCGTCATATTTACGCTCAACAGAGCGATTGAAGCGGTCATTATAAATACCTGCAATCCGCATGGCTCTATCACTGTCAGCCCATAACCAAGAATCCCAATGTGAACGTATTTTATCGCCACGTTGACGCACAGCTTCAGTAGCCTCTTCGTCAGTTACATACTTATCGAAACCATCAACAAGTATGCGTTTTTTAACCTCAAGGCCTCGGCTATTCATCATTGCAAATAGAATTTGTGAGGCTCCCATTTTATCCGTACCAAACTCGGTACTATTTTTACCATAATTAAGATTATTCGGATCACTCATTAACCATTGTCCTGAAACTGACAGATGATTAAATGTGGCATCGCCTCCGGAAATTTCTTTGAGAAAGTCTTTGTATATATCGGTCGGGATCCATATCCCACCAATTGAAGCAAAAATCTCAGACGGCAACTTATCAACTGGTATTATTTCGCTTAATGCTTCTACATTCTTTTTGAATGAAGAATCGGACTCTGCAGCCTTAATTGCCTCAGCTAATTTTGTTTTAACATCCCCAGATAGATATGCGTCACGTGTTACTAATCCGTACACTGGATCTGTATATAACAAGTTACCTAGTTCATCAATAATGTCTTGTTCACTTTTATGGTAGGCCTCAGTCATGAAGTCCATGTTGACACGGCCATATAGATTAAGTGAGTGTAACAATGCGTCTTTAGCATTTTCTACGTTTGCAACCTCAACCGGCGGGAAAAGTACGCGGCGACTTAAAATATCTGCCTTGGTAGCTTGCGAAGGCCTTGGTGAGATTCCTAACTCTTCAGCCTTCACTTCGCCAATTGCCTTTTCGTAATCAAACTCAAGGGCTTGGATTAAGGCGGATTCTGTATCATCAATAAACAAACGACGATTGACCGGATCATTTAAATATCCATATTTTTGTTTGAATTGTTCATAGGTGTTGTCGAGTGAATGACGGTGACGCTCAAGCTCCACATCACTAGTCGAACTCACTAGATAAGTACGTTCCATATATATTTGAGCACGCAGTACTTCACGTATCTTAATCATTCCTAACATGCGCTCTAAAGCTTTCTGGTTAGGAGGATCCCACTCAATGGATTGTTTTTCACCTAAGTTATCAGGTAAACGGCGATATACTTTATTATCTGTTGCAAAAAATGATCCTTCTTTAACGCCATCAGGAATCTCTATTGAAGCCTTATCCAAATCTACTGCAGTACGAATTAGTGGCTCATAAATCCCTACAGGTAAAGTTTCAACCCATTCGGCCAAGAGAGTTTCTAAGTCGCCATTTTCTGCAACGGTGTAAGTGTTGGCTTGATACATAGTATTGGCCAACACAGGAGTGCCTAATACATTTTGTGGGTTTTTTAAGAAATAGTCATTGACTGACGACAAACTAAACTCACCAGTGTCTTGATTCTGCAAACTCACTTCTGATGTATTGAGCCATTCAGGGACCGCTTCATTACCGAGCATATTTTCGGTATCGAGACGTTTAAATAGTAAAATATCAGTCACTACCTCAGAGTTAGCATTATCTTTGAAAGCTGTATTAGGTAAGCGAACGCCAGAAACTAATTCCGCACGGCGCGATATCCATTGGCGAACATGGGGATCGAGTTTGTCTAAAAAACTATGTGAAACAACCATTGGCATAATGCCACCTGGCCGTAACATTTCAATACTTTTTGCAAAGAAATAATTGTGTATAGACCATCCAGAATAAGTAGACCCTTTTTGGTCTGCTAGCACCTGGCCACCGAATGGAGGGTTGCCAATGACCATATCAAAATATCCTGCTGGAATAGCGTAATCTTGGAACCCAGTGGCTTGTGCGATCTTTGCACTTGGATATAAGTGCGATGTAATTTTGCTTGATAATAAATCTAATTCAACACCATGAAGAGATGAGTTATTGCGCATTGCTTTCGGCATCACACCGTAGAAAGCACCAACACCTACTGAAGGTTCAAGAATGCGGCCGTCTTTAAAACCCAGTCGATTAGCCGCGCCATACATGGCATTGATAATTACTGGAGAAGTGTAGTGCGAGTCAAGTTGTGAACGTCTAGCTGCAGCATATTCTTCATCAGTTAATAAGGCCTTTAATTCCGTATACTGCTTTTCCCATTGCTTATTATTTGGATCAAAAACACCTTTTAAACCACCCCACCCCACATACTGGGCCAAAATATCACGTTCACTTTCAGTGGCATGACGTTTATTCAGGTCTAATTCTTTAATAATCTCAATGGTTCGGATATTAATCCGAAATTTCTGGCCTAACGTTAAATATTGATTACCGTTCGCTGAAATAACATAATCTTCCGGTGCTTCATCTAATGCTGATGATTCTAATTCGGTGGAGATTCCTGAATCTCGTACATTTGCATAATCTCGTGCCGAGCTAAATGTCGAAGTGATGCTTCGTTCGCTAGAATTTCTTTCTCTTGCTCCAACTGGTTGCTCAGAGACTCCAGATAGGTTTCTTGAGCGAATAATTGCCGCACTTTCTTCTCCCAACCCAGCATCCAGCGATTGGCGATCTCTACTGCCATTGGCCCCATTGCCGTCACCTGATCGGCTATCCCGATTGGATAAGCTTTCAGATTGTAGATCGTTTGAATTGTCATTTTCTGTCTCCTTACCCACTATAGTAGGCGAATTAATATTGTTTGCAAGAAATAATGTATTTTCTTTATGTTTTCTTAGTTCGTAACCGGTTAATTTTAATCGGCTCGCTTCAATTAAATCTTTTTGTACACCGGACATCAGCTCCACACGGTTTTTGTTAGATGTAACCGTAAAACCTGCACCTAGCAATACTTTCCATGCGGAAGTTGTGTTTAAACGATTAATTATCTTTAATGCTTGCGACAAGTCGCCATTACGAAGGGCCATTTCAAATAAAGCCGTTTCTGGAAGTCTCAGAACACCGTCTACAACCATTGGGGGTGAGTTCCCATTAATCGCCACCGCTTCATTACTAAAAAAATCGAATTGCATAAGTCCTCTTATTTTTATATTTATACTAAATCAAGTTACACGTGCCAGGAACCTAACGACTTAATTCCTGACTATTTTCACGACCTAAATCACGAGCTTTAAGATTGGCTTTACCTTGTTTATAATGGATCTCCTCAATGCTGCCTTTTTCAGGCAACTTATCAAAACTAGACGCTTTGTGGTAAACAATATTGCCACGGCCTAGACTTTGGGTGACAACGCCATTTTCAACATCAAGAATTTGTCCAATATGGCGGCCAAAGTTCGCAAAATTTATATTTAGTAGGTCGTGCTCTTTTTCTTCGCCTACAACCTCTTTAAATGCTTCATTGAAAGCCTGATTTAATGACCTTGGTGTTAATGATTTAACCAATTTACCACCCTGCTCAAATTGCTTAGTTGATGCTAGAATATTTTCAGATTCAATTGAGCCATCTGCTCTTGCAACAACATGAACAATCGCCGGTTGTTTTTCAGATGGTATTTTTGAAAATGCAACAATGGCTTCTTTAGGATCGGTAAAATTTACATCTTGCCCCCCAGGAAAGGTCACAACATAGCTAATTTCTGCGAACTTAGTTTCACCCTCAAGACCGATGTACGGGCGAAGCTCCACGTGCTCTTGTGACTGTGTAGTAGCCCTTGACTCAAAAACAGGTTGTTCTTCTATAGCTTTGCGTGCTTGTTCTTCTGCCAATCGTTCCCCATATTTTTGCAAATCATCTTTAGAAGGTGAGTAATTAACTACATCAATACCTATTAACTTTGCTTCTAGCCAAGCATCTGCTAAAGCAGCTGACGTACCTTTTAACTCAATGGCCGACCACCCTTTAGCTTTAGCCAACTCCATGGCAGCACGATAGCTTTCTGGAGTTTTACTTTTAAGAACTAAGGTATCACCGTTATCTTTAACTACTGATCGCCCACCTGCAGCTGGGCGATATTCCCCTTCACGATCCCTAACAAATGAGTTACCCAACAAGAATTTAGGTCGAGCCAAATCATTCTTATAATCCAGATTATTTAGTAGATCTTGCTCAGTGACTAAAGATAGCTGCAATTTATTAGCTTCAGGAAAAGAAGCAATAAATTTTCTAACGGCTTCTTTATCCTTACTAAGTTTCAATTTCTTAATTGAATTGTTAATTTCATCAGCTAATGCGATTCCAGCAGCGTTATACAGGCCATTAACCCAATAAGGACTCATAGCAGCATAGTCGTTATCAACTCCTAGCCCAGCTTCTTCCAACCACTTCTGATCGCTTATCGTCTCGTGCTGAATATCCATTACGCTCGATGTAGATTCAATAGAACGTTCTTGCTCAATCACCGGCTGTATCTCTATCACATCAGAATCTAGATCCGACTTAAGGCTGGCAATTTCACTTTCACTCATTTTCACCATCTCACCTAGTGATGGAATACCATTAATGTCACTTGCATTAAATAACTCAACAGGCTCAAAGTCACCTTTAATCTCGTTCCTATATAACACTTGCACACTCAATGCTTTCTCTGCGACAAGCCATCCAAAATCTGCAGCTTGGTTTCTAGTAACAAATCTAGGGTCTTTCCATCCCATCATATTCATGGCATGAGTTAATTGATTAGCCTTCTCACCTAATATTTCACCTTCAGCTAAAGGGTTAAATGGAATATTTGCATTTACCATTTGCGCCATTGATAGTTTGTTGGTTTCTGAATTCATAGTATGCTTCCCCTCTAACTCACTTTTAAGTATGGAATATGCAAGATTGTTAAAATCAATCAGCGTTTTTCTCTCAAAATCTGTCAATTTGCCGACAAATTCAGAAAAATCATTAATATCTTTCTCATCATCCAGTTCAAATGTAGATCCGTTTTTATATACAATCTGGGCGCCTCTACGTGCACCACTTACATCTCTAAAGCGCATAATGGCGCCTTCTACTGAGGTCATAGGAACGCCTTCACGGCCGCTGATCCTAATTGCAGATTCGCCTTCAGTTAAAAAAATAGCCACTTTTTACCCTTCATTACTTTAAAACAACTTAATTTATTAATATCACTTACTTTGCCTACGACCAGAAACTTTTGCTGCAAAAGAACTTATAAAAAAAGGCGAACATTAATTCCGCCTTTTTTACATTACCATTACATAATTAGCGTGCTTTAGATTGAAGATTTTCTTGCGCCTTTTTAAGGTCACGATCAATAACCGCACCAATGCCACGGTTGTACTTAATGTCAAGATTTTGACCAATCTTAATGTCTTTCATATCCAAACCTGAGCGGTGATGAACTTTGAAGTCACCAACGCGACCTTCTTGTAAAATAAAGCGATCATTAACGTCTTTAATTTTTCCGCTATGTTCATAACCATTTTTAACGAATGCAAAACTAACCTTTGGATTGTCATAAAGACTATGTGCTGTGGTGCTAATAGCCTGAAAGTCTTTTTCAGCAGCTAAGAACTCAGTGCGCATATCAGCAACTGCACGAACTACGTTACCTTTAGCGCTCAATGGCAATTTGAATGCTTCACTGCCTACATCAAACTCAACACCAGCAATACGATCTAAACGTGCACGTAACGATGGGTTATAGCCAAAACTAACCAGAATTGCACTATCTGTCTCGTTTACAGTCACGCCATCTACTTTTTTACCAAGCGAGCTTTCATAGTCTTCAACTTGTTTCGATTTAGTATCGAACGTAACAGCCTTATTTAGTGTTGAATATTTAATGCCAATGTCTTCACCTTTATTTACGTTACGATCCAAACTGGCTTGACGGTGAATTGTTACAAATGCAGCGCCGGATTTATAAGGAACATCGTTTTTATCAAAACCTGCTTTTGTTCCAAAACTAGTCAGCTGCGCTGCAAAGTAACCATTAGCATTAATGATTTCGCCAGTGTATGCACGACCAGCTTCACGGAAATCACTGATGCGTGGCTGTACATCCTGATCAGCACCGTTAGCAATCTGACGTTCAACAGCCGTGTTCTTGGCAAGCGACATAATTTCATTACGAGAAGCTTCAATTGCTTTTGCTTCAGAGCGAATTCTAGGTAACGCTTTGACAAAAGCCTCCTGGTTGGCGATAGGAATTACCCAATTGCCAATATCTTCTTTGAACTCACCACCAGCACGGCGTGCAAGATCAACTAATGCGACATCGTATTCAAAATGCATTTCAAAACCTACAACCACTCCGCCATCTAGAACCGTATCAACCTCAACACCATCAACATTACCTAACAACTTGGTCATACCTTCTGAAACGGCCACCTCACTATTGCTCGACTTCGCCATGATGAAACTCCTTAATAAATTAATAAAATCAAAGTGATTAACACTTTATTAACACATTATATTATTAATAATAAAAAATCAATTATTATAAAATAATTACTAATTGAGCAAAAATCATGGTGAATTGCCCCACTAAAATTATCGCTCTATTTCCCTAGAGTGCTCAGGGTTAACTTCACTAACCTTAGCAAGATCCCCATTGCTAGGATAGGAAATATCTAACCTAACATTCAAAGCGGGGATCTTCTCTAGCTTACCTAATTCATGGAGGATAGCAATTCTGCCGGTACGTTGGATCATAAAATATCCAGGAGACTCCAAAACGGCTGGACCAACATAATTCTCACCGGCTTTAGCTGATTTAACTACTAAATCCATACCAAACAGATTTCTAGCTTCTTGTACAAGCTCTACTTTTTTTGATTCACGAACATTTGATACCGATTCAACGTCTGCCAGTATTTTGCTTTGATTATTTCTTAGAACTTTAATGGCGCGTGAAATTTGTGGTGCCCATACCCCATATTTTTCAGCAGCAACAGACCCGACCTCTCCGAGCACTAAAACTTCACGGCTTGCCGCAAGTACATTATCAGAGAGGCGAGTGTTTTGAGAATAGACATCAAATTCTTGATCAGTCCACAGTTTCATAAGAATTTAACTTAAATAAAGTATAAAAACGAATATTAAAACTTATTTAAGGTTATTGAAAGGCTAGATTTGAATAAGCAGCATCAACTTCACGTGATAAGACTTTACGCACTGGGATTGCCTTTGTTTCGTTGTTAGCTGCTTCCAAAGCAAACTCCACCATTTCTTTAGCAAGCTCAACTGGCATTCCAACTACTAAGCCTGGTATGCAAGGCTCCGCGTTGGTCAGTTCTAATACTAAAGCACGCGGAAGAATGCCATCCGCGTAGGATTTTTTTGGAACAAGAAGATTCATACGTTCGTCTTCATGCATCACATAACCAGTCATTTCCAAACCCCTTATAAAAAAACATACATTTGAATCTTTACGATTAACACTATATTAACACTTAATTATGATAATAGTTAATTATTAACACTTTTATTTGTTAATATTTATAATAACACAAGTTACATTTTGTTACATTGTTTTACATGTGAATTACATTAAACTGCCGTACGCGACAAATAATGTATATACATCAATTAATTATTAATTTAGGTATGTAAATTAAGCATTTGAAAATCAGTTTGCAACGTACCCTTATTTTTGATTTGTACTAATGCAGTTTTTTGTGGTGAGATTTTGCTTAACATATCAGCATCGATGCCCAGCTTACGTGCGGCTAAATTAGCATCGGCAGACGACAACCCAAGAATAATCATAGTCCCTGTTGCTTTGATAAAGTCATCTGTAAAATGCGAAGGCGATTGTGACGCAACCCACAAGCCCAAACCGAACTTACGCGCTTCATTTGCAATAATATTTAGAATGTTTCCTGGCTCATCCGTTGCATACCGTGCACCTTCATCACAAATAATGATCTCTATTAGATCCTTTTGAACACCACGCTGCATAGCTCGTTCAAAAATGCGTGAGCATACAAGGTCTACAAACATACGTTGAACAGGAATGTCTAATGGCTTAATAGCATAACGCCATACAGGTTTTGCAGGGTCAAATGGCGGTGTGACAGCCCTAAAGATGCCAATAGCTCTAAGGTTTTGTAATCGCTCATAGACGGAGGTTAAAACCTCAGTCGAGTTATATCGGATCAAATCATCTAATTCACGGCCATAACGGATAGCTTCGAGATAACTTTCGTATGCAGCTAAAGATTTGTCTTTTGCTTTACTTAAATCATTCTCTAGCTTAGCGGCCTCTTCTGCTTCTAGAATGGCGCCACGTTTAGCATACTGATTCACCTTACGGTGATAAGCAGAAGCTGCCAGGTTAACGTCTTGCAATAGTGCCATGGCAGCACTATTTGTACCGCAGAAATGTGCCTTTAGCTTGCGCTCTGCGAATCGAACTGCATCATCTATAGATGGGGCTGTTTTGAACAGAATACGCGGTTCCCACATGAGCAGCTCGCCCTCGTAGTCGTTCTTTTCTATCCACCAACATTTAAAATCACTGTCAAAGCCACCAAATGTTCGCCCTGTTTTAGAATCTCTAATTAATGACTTAAATCTTTCGATTTGACTAAATTCAACATCCAAATAAAGTCTACTTTCCTTACCGTTTAACTTTAAACGTATTTCTCTAGGATCGTCTGGAAGCCATGATCTAGGATCATCCGCTCTGAACCCTCTCGACTCATATAAATCTTCAAGCAAATAACGCATAACGGCTTCTTGTTTCGTCCCCAGTGCCTTATGCTTTTGAACACCAGCAATAAATTTTTGTATGGCGCGTCTCACGCCACCATAATCAGGATCTGGATTAATTTCTAATGGGTTATAGCCGAACTCCGTGGCTTCACTAAACTTTACTTCGGAAGACCATGGTAAATCCATATCTCCATGAGGATCAAAAACGTGGATTCTTAACGGCTGCTTTAACGTGTGTGCGGATTTAACAAATTGCTCGACTAAAGCGCGGATTCGATGGGTTTTACCCATACCAGAAACACCTGAAATTTGGATATGGCCGTTAATAGCTATTGCAGTGTCTAGAATGACAGGCGTAGAACCTGATTTTGTTGTAGTGCCGATTTGTACTTGCATTTTTTAATTTACGCCATAGATATTATTTAGAAAATAACCGCCATAGGCGGCTATCTAAAATTAGCCTAACTTAACTAAGGCAGTTTGCACAACTTGCGCAACCTCATCATCAACCACCGATGCTCCAGTTAGTACATTCGCAATTCTCAATGCAACCTGGTTGGGAATAATTACTTCGCACTCCAAGCCACGGACTAACTCCAATAAATTAGAGTCATCTGTTAATAGATCTATAAGAGTTTCCATGTTTTGCAAAGTAACACGGCAGTGTGAAGGAGGACGGGTTAAATCAGCTGCCACCGCAACCTGACTATCTGGAACACTATATTTAGTAGACAACAAGGAATCTCTAACTTCACCTGATAAAGCATAGCCTCCAGAAGCTGCGTCTGCACTATCGTCCTCGCTCGAATCAACAGGAGGCGCACTACCAGCCTGGGCCTCCTCTAAAGACTCTTGCATGGCAACAGCAATAGGATCCTGATGATTAAGTTCTAGGTCAGATGTTGGCTGAGCTTTAACAGAAGCTGCTATTTCGTTCTGCGCATGATTTTCATCACTGGCAAGCTTAGCCCTGACTTTAGCCTGCTTCACTTCCGCACGTAACTGATCGATAACTTTACGTGTGATTGGTTTTTCAATGCGTTCTGGGTCATTCTCTGGAAGGTCTACTCGACGTAATATTTCCAATTGCACCGGCATGGGCAATAAGGAGATTAAGTAGACGGAATCTTTTGATGTTGCAATCCCTGTGCGCACCCAAGTGCGCTGATTGTTCTCATCACCGAAACGAACTACTCTTGTAACCCAATCCTCTTTCTTACCTAGTTCACGTGCAATATCTACCTGTGACATAGGTTCACCATCATTACCTTCTTTAAGGAGGTCTTGCACCGCCAACCATAATTCATTATCCGTTAAATTCTGACGGTTAACATTTTCAGCAATTTGGTATAGCAATCGCTTGGAGCGATTTGTTAAATCATTACGAACCACTGCACGGATAGTATCTTTGCCTAGCTTAAGATGCGCACGTGTTCTGCACTCCCCCACAACAACCAAATAAGAGCCGTCTTCATTTTCTTGTACAGTGATAGCCTGTATTTGCCCATTGGCTTCAATCGATTTGGCCAATTCATTTATATATTCTTCATCATTAGCTGAGACAGCACCATCCAAAGCATGGAATGCCTGGCGAGGTTGCCTAGGATCAAACTTCACTTTATTGAGTGGGATTAATATTTCAATATCTGCAGGTGACTTGTGCTCACTAGCACGTTTTCTTAACTTATCCATTGTACTCATTACATTCCCCTAATTAGAGATAACTTTTTTACAAAATCTGTGCCATTGCTCACGCAGTGCCTTTGGCGCAGACTTTCTTAACCAAACCGGCTGGGCAGGTTCTTCTTCCATAGCATCAGATACGGAAGTTCTAGTAGATAATGTTTCTAATATAGGATCTCCATACTCTGATCGAACAAATTCATCTTTAACTCGATGTGATTTAACACGCATATTTGCTCTGTTTATCACTCCAACCCATTTAAGCCCAGGATTAATAGGAGAAATAACATCAGCTATTGCGCTTAATACATTCTGAAATCCAACGATACTTGACATTACAGGCTCCATTGGAATTAGCGCAAGATCAGCCCAGCATAGTGGGGCCATATGTCTAAAACCAACAGCTGGTGGCGTATCAATTATAATCACGTCATAGTCTAAACTACGCAAATATTCACGCATTGTGGGGCTATATCCACGATCTTCAATTTCCACATTACCATCAAACTGGTCCAAATTAGCATGACCATGTAACAAATCAATACCCTCATGAGATGTTACAAGTGGATTTAAAGCCAATCCCTCTAACAAATCACCAACACCACCTGTAGTTACATTGCAAATATCCAAATCGCCAGTTAAGTACTGACTAAAGTTCGCTTGTGAATCCAAATCAATACATAGAACGCGATTATTTTTTTTAGCTTTACCATTTACAACAAACTCCTCAGCAGCAGCATGTGCCAAATGAAAAGCCAATGTTGATTTACCTACACCACCTTTTTGATTGATCACTACAATAATTTTAGTCATTTTTTTTATTTTTCACCTCAACTAATGGTAAAGAATTTAATCTATGCCGCATAACATCCTGCGTTGTAACACCGCGCCTATCACCATTACTTAGCATGACGCTAGTAGCACGTACAGCAATCTCATCATAAGTTTTAAGCACACCTTCCTCCACACGAACAAAGACACCGATCATTTTCTTACCACCTCTTCGCGCCACATCAGCCCCTAATTGCATATTAAATAATGTACATTAATATTATATGATTAATATCATAATAGCAAATTATTAACTAAAAAGTTTTGCTGCAAAAGTAAAACTCATCTAGGTTGTGTAGAATTAGACTATGACTAAATCAGAACTCATCAGCAAAATTCATACTAGACTAAGCATACTAGCGCATGCGGATGTTGATATGTCTATTAAAGTGATTTTAGACTCACTAACAAAAACTATTGCCGAAGGGGGCAGAGTCGAGATAAGAGGCTTTGGGAGTTTTACCGTTACGATTAGGCCGCCAAGAGTAGGAAGGAATCCTAAAACGGGTGAGAGAGTTTCTGTGCCACAAAAAAAAGTGCCAAGCTTTAAACCTGGCATCGCTTTACGGGATAGGTTGAATAAGTAAGAAGACTTATAAACCAGATTTCTTTGAAGGCATTACATAGGTACACCACCAAAAAATAGCTGTATATAAGAATGTTCTCAATGAAACGTTCTTTTCAGACGTAGCGTTGATAAGAATCAATTCAGCTTTAATATCATTAACTAGCTTAGCTGGCAGCATCATATTCATAGGAACCCAGCTAGCATCTGAAACCAATTTGCCCTTATTAAAAGCTGGACTGTGAACTTTAGCCATTCGCCAAGGCAATGGAGGATTGGCTTTCCATGGGGAAATGGATAAGAACTTGATTAGAATATCGGTGTACATGACATTGAGTGAGCCATAATGCTCAATAGCTAACAATTTCACATAGATAGCAATATTTTTAGGAACTGAAGTTTGTGTATTAATCTGATCCACGATCCTAGCCCCTTATAATTATTTTGTGTTGTCGTAAACATTGCAATTGTAACTTAAATGTAAATAACTAACAATCACCTATATGGCTACATATCATCTAGATATCATATTTCTTCTACTCTCCATAAGGACAGGCACACCATTTTCATACTGAATATTAACCACCTCATCCTCTCTTAGAGTTTTACTAACTACGTGGTCAACAAGATGTTTAACAAATTCACCGGCACGATTAATTTTCTGAGTAATAACATTACCTTCAATTTTTAGGATTTTTCCACTAAAACTGCCTTTGCTAGGAAAGTCTGGTGTATTTAAAGAATAGTATATATTAGGGTTATCTTGATTGAATCCTAGATTATTACCAATAGCCGCCTTAATTTGATTAGGCTTAAATACAACATACTGGTCTAAATAGTTTTCTCCATCAAAGCTATTTCTCACAATCAATCCATCATATCCACTCTCTTTAGCGAAAGCGACTTCCTCTTCAATATTCCACTCATCGCCCATATCTGATTCACCATCAAAATCTAATATCATTGGGTTACTAATATTCAAATAAGCAGGAATAACCTCACCATAACTCTCTGCTGCTTCCAAATTAGTTGTGAAATATGTACCTATATCAGGAACATTAAACGTTGTTACATCACGGCCACGAGTGCCGTGATAAACGATTAAAGGCTTCCCCTCTTCGTCAATCACCTTACTACCATCAAACCATTTATTAAATGAATCTTTAGGTGAACTCAAATCATCCAGCCTAAAAGCAGGCTGACCAATAAAGTTATGCGTAGATTCACGATTGAGATCCTGCCTGATCCATTGTCCGGCAGCATGCATAATTCCTTGTAGCTCAAAATTGCTGAACGGCACTTTAACGCCAGCATCACGCAACCAACTGGCAATACCGGCATAAATGTTTTTCATGAATCCATAACCAATCTTAATATTGCCATTTCCATCCACACAACGCTCGCCGGCTAATGCTACCATTTCAGAAACTTCTTCCATTGGATCAAGTTTGCCATAACGCCTATTAACGACAGAAGCCAGCTCATTAATTATTGGATCCCCACCAGCTTTAAGCTGCTGAATACCATTACTCATTTTAGCAAAGCCATATTCACCTAACATTTCCTGTAGGCTGTAATGCATCACACACTCATGCGCCATTACTTTCTGCAAGTGGCCGACACTAGTAATGTTATCGGCTACGATATAAACATGGCCATCTAGGAAAGCACCGCTAGCATGATTAGGAGCGTGAAAAGGAAGTTCAGCTACAGTATTAACGACTGTTACAGGAGGCATTTTTAGCCAGTGCCGTTTTAATCTCTGAATCTCATTATGCAGTTCATCATGGGATAGATCATTACTAGAACTTAACATCTCTGCTACAGGTTTTGACTCTAACGAGAATAATGGAACACCATTTGATACACTAGCCATTAGCTTAGGAGTTATATTAAAACCTAATTGGTTCATATCAGTATTAGCTATCAAGCCTAACTCGCCATCTATCTTTATGCTAATAATCTCTTCCCCAGCCAGTTTCCTAAGTATATCCTTCGCAATTTTAGGAACAATTGAATTATAGAAGGCTTTCATGCCACTACCTCCTATAGCCAGCTGCTCCCCTCTCAATTCAACTAACCCAGCATAACTATTAGAATTTACTCTATCAATAATTAGCTTTGCTGCATCTTTACCTATAATTGATTCAAGCTCTGATAAATCATTAAAATCTTTAGTAATAATAGGATTTAAACTTTCGGCGCTTTTATATCCTTCTAAAATGTATTTTTTCCCAGAGTAATTCCTGTATGAATTACTATCCACTTGGTTGATTTTTGAAGGCTCATTTAGATTTAGATATCCAATTTGCTTACTCAAATCATACAAATCAGCTGCTTGCTCACCGGAGATAAGCGCAACTTTATCAAATGAATTTTCTACTGCGTATTTCATCATGCGCTTAAGTGCTAAGCCGACCCATGCATCTGTTTTTGTTACGAACGGTGCTTTGGGCGTTGTTGCCCCAGAGATAGTTTGCTTCTCTGAGAGCACGTAATCTAGCGCTTCTTTTTCAGTTAAGTATATTGACTTAGGAATCTGTAGCGTATTGTTTGGCACCTTAAAATACCAGAATAAATCTGGCTGCGAGGCCTCTTGATCTAGCGGTGAAATAGAAACAATATCTTCAGCTTTATATCTTTCGATAAAGCCACTTTTTTTACCAGTTTGCCCCCAATCACTCTGTATTTCTTGTATGAATAATATTTTATTGCCGTCTGCATCACTTCGCTCATCAAAGCGAATGTGAGCTAAGATATTTTTATGTTCAAAGTGCGATGATTTGAATTGCTTCGCAACCTTTTTATCTTTTGCCAAATTTCTTGCTTTATTTTCCAGTTCGCTATTTAAAATATCAAGTGCTCCAGATATTGCCTCATCTGAAGTTGAAGCACGCCATCTACCATAAGGCATGCCATGAATTTGTTCTGCTGGCGCAACTGAATATTGTTTTCCTTCTGGCTGCGTCCTATCAAACAAAACATTGAAATTATCTGGCAGCTTTTCTAGCGGCTTAAAATCTATAGTTTCTTCTTTATCAGATAACGTCAGCAATAGCTCTTTATAGTTGCTGCCGCCGGATACAGTGTATTTATTATATTTAGTTTCTGGCTGGTTATCTCCCAGTGCAACTGGCATATCATCAACAAACGAGTTGATTATCTCAGCCACAACTTCATTTCGATTGTCGTTTGTTACTTCGTCAACTTCCAAATCAAGCTCATCTGCTTTTTCTAAAAGTTCATCGTTACTCATTTCCAAAAGCTCAGCACGAAACGCAGCTTTACCGGACGCTTGATCATCATCACCAAGCATTGTTTCGGTTACCTGCACACCATTAGCATTCAAGTAGTCTAACAACTGATCTTTAGTCACTGCGCTAGTTTGCAAATCAAGCCAATCGACTAAGCCACTCCACTCCAACTCAGCAGGTTTAAATAGCTTTCCATCACGTGAACGAGCTGACAGCCAATTTAAAATATCTTTTGGATATGCCGCCCCCTTTTTATTAGTTGGCAGATCGCTTTCTATAGCATTAGCCAAAGCACTAATCCAAATACCCATTACATACCCAATCTTCTGTTAAATAATTAAAGTCCAATCAAATGCTACTTAACACCGCATCTGTTTTCCCATACTTTATTAAAAACAATCGTATGAGGAACCATAATTACGAATCGCTCACCAGGATAGTTTTTTAAGGTCGGCTGGATATTCACATACCGCCCAAGGATCTGTCCACCCAACTGGCCGTATTGCTGTGAAAGTGCTGCCGCAACAATTTGTGAGGTGCTTTGTGTGGTAGAGCCATTGGCGCTAGTCGGAGGGGCTGGAATTGACAACTGCACACCTGCTGTAACCATTGATAGTCCAAAAGCAAGACCAAAGGTTCTTAGGTAGTGGTTATCGACATCACTAGCGAAACCTGCCTGGCCGGAGGTGTCGTAGCCTTGTATACCGGCTAAATTTAACTCTGTGCCATCTTTAAAAATTGCATTATTCCAAACAGCTAACATTCGCCCTTGGCCAACAGCAACTTTAGAGTCATATGTACCAACTAGCTTAGTCATTGCAGGAATCAGTAACCGACAACCAGAAACCGTATCGTAGACGTTCTCCCTTACACGCGCAGTTATTGAACCTGGCAAGTCTGAATTAATTCCAGTCTCTAAAGTCAATGGAACGAAATCTCCAGCTTTAATTTCATTAACAGAAACAGCCGGTGCTTGCATGTGTTTGTGATACTCCCGCTCTACTTTTTTAGCATTAGCTAAAAAGTTAATTTTTTCTTGCTGCTCACCTAACGGTGCTGGCGCAGCTTGCTCCTCATCACCTAGCTTTGCAGCCTGATTTGCCTGTGCAGTTTGAGCTAATAAAGCTTGCTGCAATGCAGATCCATCACTAGCAGTTTTAGCCAACTCCGCAGATTCACCGCCTTCTTTACCAAACAATTTAGCCGACAATCCTGTATCTCTAGCACTCTTCAAGCGAGCCAATCGCTCTTGCCTTCTTACTTCGGCCTCTTGCTGCGCCGGAGTAAGCGCAGGAGGACCAACATTCGCATTTACATCTGAATCCCTAGGTATTTTTCCAGAGGCCTCTGGTGGTATAGCAGAAGCAGGCTCCTCTTTAATCTCATCAATTGCTTTAGGGGTAGGAATATCAACCTGAGTTTTTTCTTTAATATCTTTAGGTACTGACGTTAACTCATCAAATTCTGAATTGTTTTTAGATTCGGCAACAGGATCCTTGGACACTTTTGGTGACTCCTTACTATCAACATTGCTCAACGCCAATATGAAAATAAACACCAATATCATAACCACCCCAACAATCACCCCAATTACACGTCTTGATATCCTATCCGCGTGTTTTGGCTTAGTGCGCATGTCGCCTTCAATAGGTGGAACGCCTGCCTCTAAATCAAAAGCATCTGCTTTTTTATCCATATTAATAAACACCTAACCCATTATTAGATTTGAAGCTGTTAGCAACAGCAGGCTCTTTTCTTTGCCAAGTAATTTTCACACGTTGCCCATCAATACGTAATTCTGCTTGGGTAAACAATTTGTCCACCACATAATGAATTTTTCCTGAGTCAGGATCATTCTTCACTCGATAATTAACCACCTGAACCTTATTGTTTTCATCCAACAATAAGAGTATTGGGCTTTCTTCTGCTTTAATACTTTTTGGCATTTCTAAATAAACACGGCCACCATCATTGAATGCTCTAACTGGTTTAAATGCTGCAGTGCCAGTAATAAGATAGTTGTAATCAATTTTATTAATATCAACAGCTGAGTCTAAAACCTGCTTACTCTCTACTTTCTCCGCTTCTCTTGCAACAGTACCAGCTCTTTCACTCCAATCAGAAACCAGTTCTTCTGGATAATAGAACCCGATTCTATTTAAATAAGCCCCCTCTTTCTTAGGCGAGTACAATCTGATGTGATATGTACGTCTATCAGTAGTAATAATCGCATTCGACTCAACTGCATTATCGCGCGGCTGGAAAACGATATGCTGCACGCTCACCCCACGTTCAACAGACTCTGCCCCAACCCAAGTCCAATTAGCACTATCGCCCAGTATCACTTTAATAACCTTCTCACCTGGCTGTGTTTCCATATCACAAGCACGTGTAGGTGAACATGTTAACTTCGGCATAGATTGACCAAAGGCGAATCGAACCATCCCATCCGAAGACATTAACGGCCTTGCTTTTTTACCTTGCTGCCATGCTCTCGCTTGCGCAACAGCAGCGTCTTCAAGATCATTGTATGTCTGGCCAGCGTAGGATATTGCAGATATTGAAAAATTAAGAGCTAACGCTATTAGCAATCTTGAATAGATAGTTTTCATTAAATGACCTTTACCCAATTTAGTTCAGTAACGTATAACCCAATGGAGTTTTTACGGAAGATTCTTTCTTCTTTAGACGGCTTAAGTACATATTTAAGATTAGCCTTCCAGACCTCCACACCGATTGGCTCACCCTTTAGATTAAACGAGTGTTCCTCCCATTCAACTTGCCAACTACTATTAGATACCGGTAATGCAACCTTTACTTGAACTTGTACAGTTTTAGTCTGACCCACATCGTTAGGTTTTGCTTTTCTCAACTCTATCCTTGCATACTCAGCGCCGGCACCTTTTAATCTAGTGAATCCTTTCTCTATGCGATCGTCATTAGCTGCAGTGTCAGTAGAAACAGTGCGCAGATTTTCAATTAATTCGAACATTTCTGCGTACACAATCTTAGAATCAACAGCAACATCATCATTATCAAGTGCGCGCACAGCTACAGTACGACCAAGCTTATCCACCTCAACTATATAGGGGACGAATTTTGGTTGAGATCCAATATAAATGGCACCTGCTATGGCAAGTCCAGCTATCGCCAAACTTATAAAAGCAAAAATACGCCAATTAGCCACTTGTGCAGATTGTCTTAGAAAGGTATTTTCATGCGCTTTGCCTGCTTGCAGCCAAAGTGATTCCGCACTTTCGTTACCTAGTCCTTCTTTAACCATATAAACCTCAAATACTTTCACATAATGAATTATTTAATAACATACTTTTGCTGCAAAACTTTCAATTCTTTATAAATACCGGATCATACAAATAATAGAGATGGTTGCACAAATCATCGTCGCAACAATACGATAGAAAATATGATCCCCGCCATAACTAAAGTAGTTATCAATTACAGTTCCAATTGCGGCAACGATGATACAAGTGATTAAACCAGAAAACAAAGCATGTAAGCCAAGTCTAGTTAAACCGAACCATAACAATGCAGTAGGAATAAATAATAAAATCGCAACCTGTTTACGTCTTTTACCTAACGCATCAAGTTCACGCCCTCGCAACGCATTATTAATGATTTCTGATTTCATGAGCTTATTCCCTTAATTATTTGTATTAATCATGGTTAAGAGTGCTGATACTTACGTTTGTTGCCGCAGATTCACGCTCAATTTGATTATTTAGCGAACTCAACCTATCTTTAGCACTAGGTTTAGACTGCCCTTGCTTACTCAGTTGCTCCACCAACGCGCCTAATTGATTCTCTAACGCAGAACCACCTGTTCCGCTAATACTGGCATTATTTGCATTACCAAGCGGCGCCGATTGGATGTTCTCATTTGCTGGAGAGTTGGTGTTAGTGCTAGACATACTTGGGGAGCCTGCTTGATTAGGCAACGATGAATTACTGTTATTACCAGGTGAACTATCAACGCCTGGGCTTGAGCTGGCCGCTTTAGAACCAGCGGAACTTGTGGAATTGGATGAAGGTTGTTGCACCCCTCCCACTGGTGGAAGGCCTTTGTCCTTTGCCATTTGCTGTATATCTTTAGTTGAATAATTAGGGGATTTAGACCCACCTTTCGGAGCGTCTCCCAATGAGAACATACTATTGGAACCTGGTCCGGAACCGTAGCCCCCAGTACCATTACCAGAGGCGTTCGTAACACTAGCCGCCTGACTACGTAAGCCTTTAACCATATCGCTTACAGCGGATGCGCCTTGATTTGAAGCTCCTAGCGTAGCTGCCCCACTAGAATGGGCAGCCATCCCAGCTGCAACGCCAGCAGCAACGCCGCTAGCCATATCCGCAGCACCCATCGATGTACTACCACTAGCAAGACTTGAAGCGATTGAATCTGATTTGTAAAGCATATACGCTAACAATGCAAATGCGCCCAAACCAGAAAATAACATTCCAAACATTTTAGAAAATGGATTTTCCATTCCTGGCACTACTGAACCGACCAATCCTTTTAAACTTGTAGCTTCAGCCATTGCTTGATTAAGAAGGTCTGCCATTACTGTGCTAACTTGCGTAAATGCAGCCAAGATAATGGTCATTAGGATGATTCTATAGATAAGAGAAATTAAAGCCTTAAATGGTGCAATGCCTTGGTCTTTTAATGCATTTAAACCGAGCATAGAGAAACTTAGAGGGGACAGCATTACGACTAGAGCCAATTCCAATTGGATCATAAAAATTTTTATCGCGAAGAACAATCCAGTTCCAAAGATAAATAAAGCCACCCCTAAAATAGCTTGACCGCCAACGGTACTAGCAACGCCTACAATCACTCCTAATACAGAGAGTGGGACAGCCATGGCCAATGTAGAAGCAATGATAATTGATGGATCAGGTAAGCCTATGCCAAGGAGATCAAAAAATTGGTTTCCCACCCCTTTAATAAATTCAGGCCCATTGGATATTACATAAAAACAAATACCGAACCAAAACAAACTACCTAATAATTTTGCCCATACTTGTTCTAGGTCACTGCCGCTTTTTAACAAGCCTATATTAGTTAATATAAATTGGAGTAACACAAAACCAGATAATGTCTTAATTGCCATGGCGGTTATAATGCCGATGGAAGGCAACATGGATGATTTAATTATTCCTATAACGCTATCTGGATCAGCTGTAACAGCATTTGCTAGTGTGCTAAAGAATAAGAATAAGATAGGAATAATGAATTTCATATTATATTTTCTATGAATTTAAGTGAAAGCTAACTATTCGGCATGACCTTTAATATTTTTCATCTGAGGCAAAACAACAGCCTGCGGTGGAATTGTGATTAATGCCTCAACTGCCGCCTTCTCTTGTTCTTGTTTAAGCTTTTCTGCTTCTTGATCATCGCAAGCAGTCATTAATAAAGTTAAGCTAATTAACATAATAAATTTCATAACAATCTCCCTAATAAAAATAATGATTAGATATCTCTAATCTACCGATATTTTCTTTGTTTTCATATCCTGCAATTTCACAGGTTTAGGCATAACAGAAATAACATCTTCAACATTTTGCTTGTCTTGCGCCTTAGCATTCTGACTAGCCATAAAAGTGCTGGTCGCCAAATTCTGACTTGAAAGTAACTGCTCTAACTTGCGCGTGTGCTGGATTTGCTCAACATTAATCTCACTAAGTGTCTGAATAGCCGCCACTGTACCCTGTGAGCTTTGAGACTTATTCCATAACGCATTTAATGCAGCAGTATCACTAGTATAAGAGTCACGCTGTAAGCCAGCCGCACGCATTGCTGAACCAAGAGTGTCTTGGCTATTAGTTGTCCAACTTCTAAATCGATCTGCAAAGTCACCAGCTAATGGCGAGTTATATGTTTTAGAAAAATTAGAATCAACCTCAGCATAAGTATTTCCAATAGAGTTGCCAGCAGACATAATTTCACCAATGCCTCGCGTTAACTTGTTTAAATCATCCGGCATGATGGCTGATGGGTTTAACATCATGTTTTGCAGCTGAGCTTGATACTGCTGCAATTGCGTTGCGTGAGCAGCAGCTTGCTTAGCGTAACTAGCAACCAACTGGATCTTATTCATAATCTGAGTGCTTTCTCTTGCGCATGCGCCACAAGTGGCTGCATATGAAGAATTAGCGGTCAACATTCCCACTATCAAGAAAGGCACAAGGCGTTTCTTGTATGCCTTTATTTCGCTCTGACTGAACAGTGGCCTTAATGTCTTCTCCATTAAATGATGTTTCAACAAATGTGCCAATGAAGTTTTCTTTGTTATTTTCATCTGGGGTTCCCATAATTTAACCATGTCATCTAAAAACACATTATTACATTCATATTATAAAATGCAAATGATTTTTTAATCATAAAAACTATTATAGCCAATTACTTTTGCAGCAAAACTTCTTAATAATAATTATACACCTATATAGGTGTATGTCTAGTTATTTTTATTTGTCATTGTAAGCAGTTAAAATTAGGTCATGCGCATTTTTATATCTCTTAATTGCATTACCAACAGCATTAGGTTTCAACCCAGTAATATGACATGCTTCAATATTTCGCTTGCCATCTACCAGCACTAATTTAGCCGCTTCTTTTGATTTAGGTTTATTGGTTCGAGTTGGCAATAAAGCCACTATTACATCAAACTGTATTTCAGTCATTACACCCTCAATTTATTAAGTTGTTATATCAGTCAATATTAACAGCAATTCATTACCATACTAATTACTTGCACCCTTATACTTCAACCACTCCGAGGTCCATTCGTTACCACTTCCATAACGTCTAAACAGATTTTTTGCCATTCTGCGATCTTCTTTGCCAGAGGCAGCTATAAAAGCTAATGCGACCGGTCCTAGTTCTAATTGAAACAGCCTCCTACCAGCTGGGGATTTAAAGAAATAATCCCGCTTAGGCGCAGCATAAGTCAATAGATGGATTTCACGACGACTCAACCCTATATTCTCGTACAACTTAGCGCTTTCAACACTACTCGCCTCAGCATTCGGCAATAAGATTTTTGTTTGGCAACTTGAAAATATTGTTGATGCAATTGGAGATGATGCAACATCCTCCAGTTCTTGAGTAGAGAAAATCACCAAAGCATTCGCTTTTCTAAGAACTTTAAGCCAGGTTTTAATTTGCTCCACAAAAAGTGGATGCTGCAAGGCCAACCAAGCTTCATCAAGACAAATAATGGCAGGTGAGCCATCTAGCGAACGCTCAACCATCCTAAATAGATACAATAGCACCGGCACTACGTGGGTGTCGCCCATCTCCATTAACTGCTCTAGTTCAAATACGGTAAATTTACTAGTTACTATAGAATCCTCTTTAGCATTCAACATACCGCCAGCTAAATCTCGCTCATACAGACCAAGCACTTGACGCACTTCACGGATCTGCACAATCTGAGCCAAATCAGTAAACGTTCGCATTGACACTGGACGCGAAGCCAGCAGTTCCATCGCCCTAGCTAACTCAGAACGAGTATCTAATGTAACAACAATATTATGGAGTTCCAAAATTGTACACACATAATCCACTGCCCATGATTGATCAGATAGCCGGTGAATTTGGCTAAATGGCGCAAATCCAATTTCAGAACCATCACTATCTTCATCCAAGAAATTATAATGATTGCCTCCTACCGCATAACAAAGAGCAAGCATAGACTCACCCTTTTCAAAACCAAAGAATTTGGCTTGAGGATATCTCATATGTGATGCCGCCATCAAACCCAGTAAAGTAGACTTACCAGCCCCTGTAGGTCCGGCAATGAATGTATGGCCCACATCGCCATTATGCAATACAACACGAAATGGGGTAGAACCAGTTGCTGAGCCATAAAATAACGGCGGTACTGGGCGATTTCCATAGAATTTTTTGTAAAAAGAACATGGATTTTCAGTTGGCCCTTGCCAAACTGAAGTAAGGGGCAAGCCATCTGTTAAATTCATATTGTGAATAGATGGTCGGCGTACATTTTCATAACCATGGCCTGGCAATGAACCTAAAAATGCTTCTGTGCAATTTTCCCGTTCTTCACGGCAAGTCATACCCAATGGGCGTATATGTTTAATCAAGTAAAGAACCATTGCATCTAGCGCACTAGCATCTTCACTCATTAGGACCACTGTGGAAGTCCATTTACCATAAGAAACATCACCTGAGTTAATATCATTTAACACATTTTCCGCATCTTCGGCCATTCTTACAGCATCCATGTTTACAGGGCCATTCTGTTTACCTCTATACTCAGCAATAAACCCACGTATTTTTTGACGCCATTTTGAACGGGTACGACTAACCTCAGTTTTAACAGCTTCTTGATTCTGAGCAATCCATCGTGTCGTCCACCTAAATTCAATAGGCAATTTATTTAGAATATCCAACATACCAAACTCGGAACCGAAATCAGGGATGCTTTCTATAGCTACTACCGCAATATATTTATCATCCAATTTAGGCCGAATACCAGGCATAAATGCATAACTGCCGATTAGAAAATCAATGCCAATAGCCAGTGATTTCGTCGGTAATCTAATTGGCTGCTTAACACTAGTTAAGCATTCATGAATAAAAGAAAGTTGTGGGTCAAACCACGATTTTCTAAAGGTAGCAGGATCCTGCTCTTGATAGGGCATCAAACGTTGTAATGCGCCTAATTGCCGCTCTATCAAACCAACATATTCATACAACATTCGCTCGAAGTATTCCACCGATTTTGAAGCAATCCGGATAGGGCTACTTTTCCCCTTATCATCAGTTTCATATGCGAATTCTCGCACCTTACTCACCATCATCGGCTCAGGTAGGTAAGTAAAAGTGAAGTAGTATTCGTTTTCATAGTGAGCACCTTCTGACTCATACTGCTTACGCCGCTCGTTCTCAATACTTTGTGATACAAAATCAGGAAACTCATCTTTCTCCACGTAAGAAACAGAGGCTTTCCTCAAGGTAGTGGTATGCAGCATCCAGCCCACGCCCATATTTCGGACAACATCACTAACCATTAAACGTAAAACTGAAAGCTCCTCCTCAGAGGCGCATTGCATATCAGGGCCTCGGTAACTAAAAGTGGAAATTAACTCGCCACCCTTACCTAAAATGATGCCTTCACGCTTAAACAAACGGTCATAGCGCAACATATCAGGAAAGCCAGCACGTTTAGTGCGAAACTCTTTAGCGAAGATGTCAATACTCATAGTCAAAAACCTTACTTTTAATTAATCGAGGCGCGATTAAACAAAATCACGAACTTGGGGATGCTCTACACCTACATCTGATTTAGGGGCGTAATATTTGCGGTATTTGAATTGCCGTAAAATCACATCCACCATGTATGGATCAGATTCATTGATTGCACGAGCCACCCACAATATTGCCATCCAAAGAGCGAATGGAATAATGATAGGCAGCCCATAAAAGAACCCAAACCCGTAAAACATCGTCCAAGCAATACAGAATAGAACCAAGCCGCTGACGCCCACTAGACGGCGATCACCTCCCATCCATGATATTTTTCTAAGCAATACTTTACGAACTGGGCTACGCATGGTCATTTAACAAGCAACCCCACCGAATCTTGAAAATACTAAGGTCAAAATACTTGATGTTGCCAAGATAATGCCGACGATAGTAACAATAGTCGCAATTTTCTTAATACCATCGGTAATCTCACCACCAAAAAGCAGCGCTGCACCACCACCAAGAACTGCCAGAATAGTAAATGCAAACAGCCACTTACCTGTGAGTAAGTTAACTAATTTACAAGTGCCATCACCCAGCTCATCTGCTGCCATCACATCAATTGATAATAATGGCAGCCCAAACATTAATAAAACCCGAAAAAATGCCAACATATTAAATGTACTAAATATAGCTTTTAACACTATAAACATATCAAACTCCCCTTATTAAAATTAAAGAATTACTACTACATCGAACTACTTTACTGCCTTCGATACGATAAAGCGTTTATAAAACCAAACGCCACTTATTGAAATAAGCACACTAGAAATAACTATGCTGTACAAAAGCATATGTGTAGGCACTGAGCAACTTTCTGTCACTAAATTAGGCATCATGCTAAATAGCATCATTAGTTGATACTGCAAAGAAGACAAATAATAATCAAACGCCATAACCACCCTTATTAAATAACAGTTTCAACTAGAAATTTTTTCTCTAATGGGCTGTACCCATTAACTCGAATAATTTCTTTAATCCTGCGGCCTTTATTAGTTCGCTCAAGATAGACCACTATATTTACAGCCTCACCGATTAAGATTGATTGCGGATTTTGTGAGACTTCTTGAACAAGCTGGTCCATGCGCGTTAAGCCGGCATAAGCAGAGTTTGCATGCACAGTTGCAACTCCACCAGGGTGGCCGGTATTCCACAGCTTGAGCATTGCTAACGCTGGCGCACCATCACGCACTTCACCCACTGTAATTCGATCTGGCCTTAGCCTATTCACGGCCATAGAGAGCCTAGCCAAAGTAGTCCACTCTGTAGACCTTAAAAAGAATCTATTTTTCAGTGTGCACTGCAGTTCTCTTGTATCTTCAAGGATAGCCATACGATCATCAGGACTTAGTAAGCTAATGGCATGCAATACAGCATTACAAAACGTTGTTTTACCTGTCCCAGTACCGCCAACAACTAAGATATTTTGCTTTTCTTTTATAGCAGTTCGCAATACTTCTGCTTGAGCAAAGCTAACGCTTCTTGTGCGCACGTAATCATCAAGCGTATAGATCTTTGTGGCTTTTTTCCTTATGGCAAAGATCGGGGCCTCGGTTACAGGAGGTGCTACGCCTTCAAAACGAGAACCATCCAAAGGCAACTCACCTTCAACTAAGGGGTTTTCTTTTGACATTTGGCCACCCAGAGCCGAGGAAACTTGATTCAATATGGTCATGCCATCCTCATGGGACATATCCCCCACCTGCTCCATACTTCCAAATTTCTCAACCCACAATGAGCCATCATCATTAAGCATCACTTCAACAGTATCAGGATCGTTTAAAGCGCTTAACACCATGTCACCAAGTGCAAAGCGCAAACCATCCAATCTCCTGTCTATTAACTCTTCTTTAGTAGCCACTAATCACCTCTGTTAAATAGATCAATAACTTTTGCTGCAAAAGTTTGATCTAATTTTAATTAATTATACATGATTTATTGCACATAATTTAATATCAATGTATCATGAATTACATGAAACAATCAACAACCAGTCGAAAGATTATTATGAGCCAGAAAAAATGCATCGCAGCAGCGCTTTCATTGCTATTCGTATCTTCTTCAGTGACTGCGGCTTACACAGTTATTGATGAAGACTTATTGCCTACACCTATGAATGAGCCGCAACAACAGAGAGCGCAACAAAAAGTTTTGCAGCAAAACTATCAATCATTTCCTGATGATTCTTTTTCAACACAAAGCGCGGCTGAGGGCTTATATAAAGAATACCTAATTCCATTCTTTAAAAAGAGTAGCGCCCTAACCCAAGAAGGCATCCAAGCTTTAAAAAACTTACTCCCAATGATTGGTGAAGGAAGTATTAAAATCATTGGCCGCCAAGATGCATCTATCGGAACCAAGAACGGTTTAGACAAGCTGGCGGTTAACCGTGCAAATAAGATGCGTGACTACCTAACAAAACAAGGCATTCCAGCAAGTTCAATTTTCATTGAGGTTGATAACAATCCTAATCCTCAAATGAATGGCAACATTTATCCAAGCACTATCGTTTTAAACTCTCCTTCGCATCAAACGTATGTGGAACCAAGTTCGATGATGACAGCGGTGAAAGAGCCGGCTCAAGCACAAGTACAGCGCATGGTTGCAAAGAAGGATCCTGTACTACAAGCGGTAAAACAAATGCCAGCACCTTCAGCAGGCGCAGCGCTAACTAAAACTAAATTGGTAGGGATAATTTATCAGAGTGCAGAATCTGGGCAATTAGATCAAATGCTGGCGGTAAAGCTTCTACGTGTATTGCTTGAGAATTCTAGTGACCCAGCATACGCTCAACAACCTGTTAATACCCCAATCCAGCAACCGGCAGTATATAAACCGGCACCAACCCAATACAGAACGCAGGCCCCTGCCCAAGCTGTGGCACCAATTATTAGCGTACAACAGACACAACCAGCTCCGCTACCACAAGTCAGTCAAAACAAGTGGCAGCTCAAGCCCGAGAAAACATTGAAAGACAATATTGAGGCGTGGGCAAAAATCAGCAATTACACAGTGAAATGGAATGCCTCAAATTTTTATAAAGTTGGGAAATCTTCTGTAATTACAGGTGAGTTCTTGGATGTTGTGGACAAGGTATCCGTAGCCGCTGGTGTTGATATGGCTGTCTCAAATAAAACGTCAACCATATTCATTAATGATCGTCCGTAATTTTAAATAAGGCCTAATCATGTTTATTTCAAGCTTGAAATTCAATCGTCAATATATTTTAGTTGGATGCTTACTATCTTTGGCTGGCATGGCTGGTTGTGCTACATCAAAAGCGGAGCCAGATCCGTTTGATATAGAGCCAATAATCCCTAATTTGAGTAAATCAGCTACCCCTTCAAAATCTACTGAATCTGCTAAGTCACTAAAAATTGAGCCTATTGCCATTACAAAAGAGGCGCCAAAAACAATTAAAGAGCCAGATGATTTTCAAATAGAACCTATTGAGTCTACTTCATTTGAAATCACACCTATTCCTAAATCATGGAAATTACATTTAGGTAAATTGGTAGGTATGGAATTGCAAGAATGGGCGAAGGCTGAGGGATGGACGGTTGTATGGCAAGTGCCTAAAGATTGGAATGTCGCGGCTGAGACAACGTTTCAAGGTGATTTTAAAACTGCATCTTCTGCCGTTATCAATAGCCTTGCAAATAGTGGCGCGATTATTCGTGCTCAATTTCATGATTTGAATAAAACATTAGTAATCACCGGCCCTGGTGTTGCGGCTAAGTAGATGAACTCTTAATTAAGGAAATAACAATGAACAACATTTTTCTAAAGCGCACACTACTTTTAGCTGTAATGGGCAGCCTTTCTGCTTGTACAGGCCTTGAAACAAAAGTCGAAAAAATGGCCGAAAATACTAAGAAAACTATTTATGTAAGCCGTGAGAAAGCTGCAGAGCCAATTCCAATCATTACATCAAGCAATACAGCGTTTATTATGGGTGCCCAAGTACAGATTGCAGAGCCTGAGCTTCCTATATTGAAGATTAGAGCTGCTTATCACCCAACAAAAGCTGTTTCTCTTGTAGAAGCAACGTCATGGATTACTCAAAGCACTGGGTTAGTAATAGATATTGCTGGATTACAAACATCAGCAACTAATGGTAACTTGCCTGGCCAAGTCATGCCAAATAACACTGCACCAACAGCTAATTCTACAACTCCGTTAAACCCTGCTAATTTGTTCATTAATTACGACGGTACGCTCTCTGGGCTACTTGATACGCTAGGAAACCAAGTAAATGCTTGGTGGAAAGTTCTAGATGGACGAATCACATACTTTAAAACTGACACAAAAACCTTTTACTTCCCCGCAACAGCTAGAAATTTCAAAAGCAGCAGCACGATTACCTCATCTTCTAGTGTGCAGAACACTGGCGGCACAAGTAGCAGTACGACAAGTGCAAATTCAGGTGGCGGCACAAGCACTTCTGATTACTTAATTGATACTTGGGGTGAGTTAGAAAAAACGGCAAAAATTGTTGCTGGTAATGGGCAAATTGCTGCTAATCGTGCAGCCGGCAGCATTACCGTTTCTGGCACACCTGCACAAGTTAGAGCAGTAGAAATGTGGGCAAAAGAAGTGATTGATCAGCAGAGTCAGCAGGTCGTTATTACGATGCAGATTTACTCTGTCACTGTTACTAATAATGATAACTATAATTGGAACCCATCCGTTATTTTTAACTCTGTGGCAGGCGCTTACGGGTTTAACTATTCCGGCCCACAGACACCAACCGTATCATCAGGCAATAATCCTGCTAAATTTGGCTTCAATGTATTATCAAACGCAAGCAATACAACACAATACAGCGGTTCACAACTTGCCTTCCAAGCGCTTTCTAGCATGGGCCATATTACCGACTCCATAGAGAAAACCGTCACCACATTGAACGGTCAGCCGGTGCCTGTTCAAATGGCAAACACGCAAGGCTATATTGCAGGATCTACTACCACCATCACAGCAAATGTTGGTTCAACCACCTCATTTACTCCAGGATCTCTTACTACAGGCTTTACAGCACTGTTTATACCTAGAATTATTAATGGAAAAATCATCCTTGGTATGGATATGCAAAATAGCTCAAATAAGGGCTTCACTAAAATTACTAGTCAAGATGGTAGCGGCACCATTCAGAACCCTAATTTTGATTCAGAAAGTAATCAACAAAGCGTGTCTTTAACGCCAGGTGATGCACTACTGCTTACAGGGCTTCAACGTGACAAAGGCACTGTAAATAAAAGTGGCGTAGGTAAAGCAAATAATTACGCGCTTGGTGGTGGTATTGATAATTCGCTTAATAAACAACTAACTGCCATCGTCATTACAGCTAGGATTCTTTAATCCATTATCTCTTTTAAAATTAGGAATTACTATGAATACTAAAAAAATCTTAGCTCTAGTTGTTTTGGCGATTTATGCGGCACCGGCAATGACATTTGCTGATGTACCTGCAAAAAAAATTCCAGCCAACTCAACAAAAACACCAACCAAACAAGACCCTTTGGCTGACCCAGTAGCTAACACAGTTAATCAAGTTAAACCGTCTGCAATAACTAGCAATGCGCCTGTAGCAGCACCGGTTGCAGCACCAGCACCAACAGAGGAAAAAGCACCTAAGAAGGCTGAATACAACAATCCAAATGTTGGTAATTTTTCAGAGCTAGATGAATTACGTTCGCAAAATGCATTATTAACAGAGAAATTAAAAAAAGCTGAGTTTCAATCGAAGATGAATGGTGCTGGCGGAACTAACGTACCTTCAGTTGGGACATTATCAACATCTACCAGAGTTCGGCCTAGTAAAAAATCAAAAGACATTACCGACTACGATGCGCGTGTAAGGTTGGTTTCAGGTATAGGTTCAAATTTATCTGCGACGATTGTATTTTCCGATGGTAGCAAATCAATTGCACGAGCTGGTAGTCGCATCGATGGACTCGGCACAGTTAGATCGATTAATACCAATGAAGTCATTGTGACATCAGGTAAAGAGTCTTACGCAATTCCATTTGAAGCTGAACCAGCGATAAATTCAACACTGGGTGGATTAAGTGCAGCGCCCTTCCAAACACAATCTCAATCATTGCCGTTCCAACAATAAATTAACCTGAATTTAAGCGCATAAAGGAATAATACACGTGGCTAGAATTATTGAAATTGCTGGTAAAAAGTGGCTAGTAGGATTGTCTTGGGCATCTTATGAAAATCATCCTAATAAAGTTGAACTACGAGAAGATGCAGACCGTCTTGAGTCAGATTGGGTAGCCGTTAGAGATAACCAGCAGATTGTTCAAGCTGGATTCTGCCCAGCAATTGAAGGGATGAAGCGCCCAGTAAAATTGGCCAGCTTAGGCGCTTATCTTGCTGATTCGCACGAGCAACCTTGGTTAGGTACGTTTAAGATTGCTGATAATTTATGGTGGTATTTAGCAGTTCGTGATGGCCATGCCATTTTACCTAACGGCGATATTATCGGCGACGAACAAGAGGTTGTTGCCGCTCGTGAAAACCATTCTGGATTTATGGATTGGAATTACATCGAGGGTGGTTTAGATGATTTAGAGCGGTTTTTAACTGACATTGATGCCAAACCTACCATGGCAAAATCATTATCGTCAGGCGCTATTTCCGGAGCGTCTCTTTCAGTGATTACTATCACCATAGCTGCGCTAATCGGCGGAGGCTATTACTATTGGCAAGAAAAACAGCTACAAGAAGCTCAAGCAATACTCCAAGCCCAGCAAGCAATGAAAGCACAACTTGAAGCTGGTAAACCTTTACCTCCAGCACCCTCTCCCCTTATTAGCACGCCTTTACCTAACGAATGGCTCAATGCTTGTAAGCAGATCATTTACAAGCAGCCATTGTCACTATACGGCTGGGAGCTTGACAAGGTAATGTGCGATCCTGTGAGTACGCATATTTATTGGCTAAGAAAAACTGGTGCTACTGTTGCAGAAAGGCCTGATGGCATTTTATCAGCAGAAGGTGATTCAATTGATCAAACTATCGACTTGCAGAATATTCACAACTCAGAAGTTGATGATTCAATTGATTTAGAAGAAGCTAAATTGGCGCTACGTGCTTGGGCACAATCGGCCGAGTTTACTTTATCTATTAACAACACCTCACCAGTAGTACTACCTGGCGCAGAACCATTAAAAGACACTAATGGAAATCTATTGCCAGCACCAAGGCCACAAACAAGCTTCACTCTTGATCTATCTGTTTCTCCATTAAATCTGGATTTCTCAAGTGTGCCTGGATTACGCTTATCTAAAATCAACACCTCTGGCAGTACATGGCACGTTGAAGGGACATTGTATGGAAAATAACGTAGTGGCAATGCCAGCAAATACAAAGCCATCATTGTCTCCAATACCTCCTAAATTTAATGAGCATATGGTCTTTGATTATGAGAATCATACTGTTTATATCGATCAAAGATATTGTGGAGATACCATATTTCTTACTTGGATTGAGAGAAATCGTAGAGAAGGAATAAGTCTTAGCGTAAAGCCAGCGACTCCAGACGAACTAGCAAAACTACGTGCGTCTGTGCGTGTTGTTGCAGATATTGATACTGATTTAAAAACCCGTCAAGAAGCGTTGGGAATTATTCTAACAGGTGCTCAATATGGAGCATCCGATATTCATATCACACTTAAGGGGGATCATTCAGAAGTCCAATTCGAAACTAGAAATGGGCTTGTCAGTTACAAGAATTTCACTCAATCTGAAGGCGATAAATTCATTCGATCTATTTATCAAGGAATCGCTAAACTTCGTGATAATAGTTTTAAAGATTTAGAGTATCAAAGTGCACAAGTCGCTGGTGAAGATTTACCTCCAAAATCAGGACTAACCTCGGTTCGTATCATGCGAGGGCCATGTTACCCTCAAGATAAATCCTGCCACTTCATGACATTACGATTGCAGTATGCTGATAGCGCTATTCAAGTTGATAATAGATTGCCTCCATTAAAAGCTCCAGAATCTCCAGCTGGGACGTTCAGATTAGCTAATATGGGATATTCACCTAAGCAAATTGAAAAAATATCAAAGGTTATGGATGCCCCAGATGGCGTGATTATCTACACAGGCCCTACTGGCTCTGGAAAAACAACATCCTTAAATGAAGTCTTAACCCAAATGGCTCGATTAAAACCGCATCGCCGTTTAGTTACCGCAGAAGATCCAGTTGAATATCCAATGCCGTGGGCGGTGCAATTGCCAATCACAGGGGCAAAAGGGGATAAAGAAATTGGTGCAAAATATGCTGAATATGTACGTACCATGCTTCGGATGGCGCCAAAAACAATATTACTTGGTGAGCTACGCGGTCCGGAAGTTGCTATCGCTGCAATTGAAGCATCAATCACAGGACATCAAGTATTAACAACCATTCACACTACAGATCCATTTTTAGTAGTAGATCGTCTGGAGATTATGGATCCAGTCAGATTAAACAGAAAAATCTTTTGCGACCCGAAAATCATTCGTGCGGTAGTTGGCCAACGCTTAATTGCCCAGCTTTGCCCTCATTGCAGCATCCCTATTGCCAATACCAATAACGCAAATATGTTAGATCAAAGAATTAGGAAGTCATTATCGTCGTGGGGTGATATTGGAAAGGTTAGGATTAAAGGTAAAGGTTGCGATAGATGCGGTCATAGTGGCAGTGTGCGCAGATTAGCGATACCAGAAATAATTTTAACGAATACTCAACTAATGAATGACTATATTGAATATGGATCTGCTATTGCTAGACGTAATTATCGGAGAACAGAATATGCGGATCCATCTATGATTGAAACTGCAATTAGATATGTGCTTGCGGGATATATTGACCCTGTATCCGTTGAAGGTAGTGTAGATTTAATTGAATTAAAGGGAGCGGCTTAATAATGAACGATGTAAATGTTTCACAGGATAGTGTTAAGAAAAGCCCGACAAGAACACCTCTCACTAAAAAAAGAAAAACGACCAAGAAATCTTCTGATCTTGTTAATAAAATGGCCTTTAATTGGAAAATAAGGGAAGGTCTATATAATCACTTGGCTTCACAAGTAGGAAACGAAGTATCGATTGAAAAAGCACTTGAAACATTTCGCGCAAGATTGGTGCGTAATAATAAAATGACTTCCGACAAAATAATCGGTGATGTTATGCGGAAAATGCGCGATGGCTCTACGTTCTCTAATGCATTAACGCGCTGGGTACCACAAGATGAAATTATCATTATCAATAGTGGTGAAGTTTCCGGAAATCTACCAAACGCTCTTGAACTTGTTGTTGTGGCGCAGAACCGCCTTATTAGCGTTAATAATGCGATTAAGTCAGCAGTGACTTCACCTTTAATTATGATGACCGTTACTTACGGTACTTTATGGTTTATTGGTAAATACGTAACGCCAGGACTGCAACAAGCTTTACCAAAAGAGAAAGCTATCGGAATGACTCACTGGCTATACGTGGTCAGTGATCTAGCTAATAGCTATTGGGCTTTTTTACCCCCAGTTATATTAATTTTATTTGCTATATTAATTATAAAATCCCTACCAAAGTGGACAGGAAAAAATAGAATTTATGCTGAAAACTTCTTCCCTTATTCTTTTTACAGGGACAACCAAGGATACAAATGGTTGATGGGCTTCTCGTCTTTGCTTCGCGCAGGTATGAGTGATGTTGAAATATTAAAACGTCAAAGTGACTTAGCAAATCCTTGGTTGAAAGAGCGGTTACAGACCATTAAACAAAGAATGGATAACGGGAACCATTTGCAAACAGCATTATTATCAAAAGGTAATAATGGCTTACCCCCTTTCGGATTTCCAAATCCAGATATTGTTGATGATATATCTTCGATTGCGGACTTTCCTGACTTCCCTGAGAAGGCTGTTAAGCTAGCTACCCAGTGGGCAGAGCGTATTGAAGAAAGCACTCTGAAAGCCGCTGCGCGTTTTGGTTTCTGGATGGAAATGGTGATGTATTCAGTGATGGCTATACTTATGATTGCAATTAATGAAATGACAACACAATTGGCGAGTACGCCAGGAATCTAAGTTTTTTGAGTTGTACTAAAGTAGTAGTTTTGTAAGAAAGCATGTAGTATTTAGTTGTAATTATTTAATGTAGTATTATTTTTAATTTAGGAGAATGTCATGGGTGAAATTTTTGGTACTTTATTTGGGAAGATTATTGCATTGTTGGGCTTAGTCGTTGTTGTCGGTGTTCTTTATATGGCATTTGCATCTGATAAAACAACAAAAGCAACTTCAGACATCACGTTGTTATCAACAAATGCGCAGGGTTTGTATAACTCACAAGCCACTTTTACAACATTAACCAATACAGTCGCTGTATCGGGTCAACTTGCACCTGATACGATGATTTCAGGCGCATCCACACTGACTAACCCATGGGGCGGCGCTGTCACAATTAACGTGAATTCTGGTAATGCGGCACAATTTGATATTACTGAAACTCTGGTACCAGCAGGGGCATGCTCTAAGATCTTAACTACCTTAAGTAATTTAGTTGCCTTAAGAGTGAATGGTACTGCAGTGACTTTACCTATTGATGCGGGCACAGCAACGGTTAGATGTAATTCACCTTTGGCTAATACATTAATTCTAACTTTCACTCATTAATTAATTCATTATGAGATTAAGCGATATCATTTTTTCAGATCTGTACGTTACTTCTGACGTAAAGACAAGTTGGTTTAAACCAACGTCTGACTCACTTCTAACTCAGACCATACCGCTTGAGTGCGAAGATGAAGTTCATAGGCTTCGCGCTCAACTATTAATTCAATCTGGGAACTCTGATTTTAGAATTGAATGGCCTGATCAAAATGGTATTCGCTTGCGTGTAGAGCGTATTCCTGCGGCTAATAATGAAACTATATTTATTTGCCGTAGATTTAGGCTTGCACCAGGTACTTTGGAGTCGCTAGGTGTACCCCCAGCCATCGCTCAGAAATTACTAGCTCCATCATTAAAGGAAGGATTGGTAGTTTTTATTGGGCCATCTGGGGCAGGAAAGTCAACAACTGCCGCATCCTTTATGCTGCAACGACTAAGCCTATATGGTGGCGTAGGATGGACTGTTGAGAATCCTATAGAGTTACCTATGCAAGGAAAGCATGGTAAAGGAGTTTGTTATCAAACTGAAGTATCTAGTGATGGTGATATAGGTAGAAGTATTACCAAATTGTATAGAGCAGCACCTAATGTCATTCTAATTGGTGAGGTTCGTGATGGCCCCGCCGTTAGAGAAGCTATCGCGGCCGCAACTAGCGGTCATTTAGTAGTTATTACATTCCACGCCAATGATTTGATCACTGGGTTGGCTAGGTTGGCACGTTTTGCAGGTGATGATAATGCAAACGTGGCTTTGTCAGATGCCTTGCGTGTAGCAATCAGTCTATCTCTTCGGAATATCAACGATAAGCCGTTACCAGGTGCATCGTCCCTTTCCTTAAAAGACACTAAAGGTACAGGCACACCACCGCGTGTGTTATCAGTAGATGCATTATGGACAAATGGTGAAATGGCCAATGCATTAAGAGCGATCATTAAATCCGGTGATTATGGTTTGCTAAAGAGTCAAATTGACAATCAACGTCGAATGTTCATGAATAATATTCAATAATCACTTAAGAAAATATATCTATGGGCACCATGTTCTCACCTGCACTTGTACTAGCTATTTTCTTAGCAGTATTTTCTGTACAAGTTAACCAAATAAACAAAGCAACTCGTGCAGCAGTTATATCGAAGAATATAAACAATGCTAGTCAATTTATAGCATATAAAAATGCCGTAGCTGTTTATGTACAAAACAATCCTACATTCACCGGCTCTATTCCAGCTGCAACATTAACGGCTCAAGGTTATCAGTTTTCATCAGCATTCTTAGCATTAACAAATAATCAAGTTACAACTGCCGGCACTTCTGGGCGAACAATTACCTGTTATTCAAATTTACCATCTGGAACAATTAATGAAGCCTTGGAACTGACTTCTTCTGATGCTTCATTAGGTATAGCAAGTGGCGGCAATTGGACAAGCTACGCACAGGGTACGAATCAAACAGCATCGCCGTTACCTGTAGCAGTACCAAATAATTATATTGTTTCAGTTATTCAGATAGGAAGTTAATCATGGGAAATCTAATTGCAGTTTTGTTTGCTGGTCTACTAGGTATGATGGCTTTACCTACATATCTAAATTATCAAACCAGCACTAATGAAAATGTTATTTCTGCGAACGTCGCGCAGCAACAATCACAATTTAATCAAGCATCATCTAGCTACATTGAACAAAACTCAATCGCTATACAAGCTGCGGCATCATCCACTACGCCTGCAATCATAACGGTCGCAATGTTAAAAGCAGTTAATTTATTACCAGCTGCATTCAACGCTACTAACGTTTTTGGCCAAACATGGACATTACAAATATTAGAACCCTCTGCTGGAAATTTACAAGCACTTGCAATGACCAGTGGAGGCGCTGCCATAAATGATAAACAAGCTACCAAAATTGCAAACCTAGTTGGTGCACAAGGCGGCTTCATACCTAAAAATGATAGTGGAATATATGTCGGCTCGCCTGCAACCGCATACGGAAGCTATTCTGGCTGGACTTTACCAACGGCAAACTATACCGGTATTTCAGGCGGCCAGTTAGCCTCATTATTAACTTTCAATAACGGGCAATTGGTTGATAACCGCCTATATAGAAATGCTGTACCAGGACAACCACAATTAAATCAAATGAATACTCCTTTGATTATGGCAGCAACACAAACACTAAATTCTGCTTGTACTACTACCGGTGCTATCTCTCAAGATGGTAATGGTGCCGTACTCTCATGTCAGGCTGGCACTTGGCAGGCACAAGGTAGTGCATATTGGAAAGATCCTGTAAGTACAAAAGCGATATTAGATACTCTTCCTTGTAATGCAACTACCGCATGGCAAACAAGAAATGTGCAAACGCCATCCACAGGATCTGGGCCACGTGCATATACCTGCAACGGTGCAACTTGGAGAGCACTAGCAGTGGACGACACTGGAAATATGACAATTGCTGCAACTATGACTGTAGGGAAAACACAGATCAATGATGTCGTCACAGAGAACACCGCTTGCTCACCAAACGGCCTTGTAGCCCGTGATTCTGTTGGCTTGATACTTTCTTGCCAATCCGGTAGCTGGCGAAACTTGTATACCGCGCCTAATTATGGAACGTTTAAACTTACCACCTATACTGCATCCAATTGCAATGGTGGAAACCCACCACCACCTGCTGTATGTAACATACCTAATTCAATCACAGGGAATTGCAGCTGCCCTTCTGGCCGTACAGCCGTATTAAATTCCTCTGTAAACAGCACGGCTAGTTGCACTTATGGTGGATCTATAACTACTTACCAGAATAACTACACTTGTTAATCGACACACGCCTTCACCACAGTTTCCTTATTTTCGCCTCGATGCTAAACTATGCACTAGTGCAGTGCTGCAAGGATAACCCGTGACAAACCAAGACAAGTTTCTGGCCTTAATTGAGCAAGCGAACATTACTCGCGCCGAAGCTGCGCAATTTATCGCAGAGGAAACCAAGCGCCCTTGTTCTTGGCGCACGGTTCAATCATGGCTGGCCGATCCCTCGCTATCTAGCGCCAGGGGTTGTCCAGATTGGGCTATAGCCAATCTCGAAGCTCACCTAAAATATCTGAGACGGATTGCTTGACTATATGCACATGTGCATATAGTATTTCTAGACCAATTACTAGAAATGGAAAAGGCTTACTGAATGAGTAATAGATTCAACCCGTTTGCTGGATTGTCCAAGCAAATCGAAGTCCTCGCCGAAGATATTGATCTTGCATCAATACCCAGCAAGGCAGACGAAATGCATCGTTTGCTTGACGACGCCTGCAACGCTCTGATTGCTGTACTGGCTTTCTCCCAAAAAATCGGGGTCACCACTTTGGACGACCAGCACACCATGTTTGCCTTGGATTCAATGTTGCGGGACGAAAACGGCAAGCGATCTGACGTTGATAATCTCGACCTCGTAAACGCAACCAGGCTTGCGTATGCCAATCAGCTTGGCGTATCTGAACAAGCAGTGATCCGTTTTGAAAAGATGGGAGCTGCTGCCGGCGGCTTTGGCCGATTCGTTAATTTGAATTGCAATCACCCTGGCTGCTCGATGTCGAAAGGTGTTGACTTCAATAACCCTGCTGAAATGCTCGAAGCAGAGCAACGTGCCTCCAAGGAAATTTGGTACTGCCAACACCATCGAGAAATTGCATTCTCGAACGAAGGGACACTCTCTGACGAATTGCTGCCAGTCCTTCAGCTTATCGCCCAGTCTCCCGGCCTTACGCAAAAGGCGGCCGGGGCGAAAAGAGGAGACATTGCATTTCTGGAGATCGTTGGACTCGTCCGTGTTGATCATCTCAACCACGGGAACCGTGTGCTGTGCTACCAGATTTTCCTCACGGAAGCAGGGCAAGGCGTTTTGGACAAATATTTAAGTTCCGACTGAAGAAAACACAATCAGAGTTCGGAAAAGTAGTATCTGTAATGCGAATGACTCAGAAAAGCTACGATAAGGAGGCTACCTTACCAAACATGGCCTATATATCTAAGGTAGCCGCTATTGGCGTTGATCTAATGTTCCTCTTTTTTGGAATTCGCTTATCAGCTCTTTAACTAAAACATCAACTAAATTTATTGCAGCTCGACAGACTTTGCAATTTATTATCATCTTCGACAGATTCTAATGTCGTCCGACAAACTTTATTAATTCTTATCACACATATGCTATTTGCGAATAGCATATGAACCACCTTGCCAATCCGGTCTGTTCAGAAAGGCTACTGGAACTCCATATATTTTTGATGAGACTACTGGACAAATAAATAACGTTTGCATAGGCAGTAACGCCGGATATAAATATGCAACTTTTAAGCGCTCTGGTGGAGTTGTTTATGCAAACATCGGTGACAGCATGTATGGATTTTCAGGATTTCAAACTCCTGTAGCATATTCTCCATATTCCGTTAATTCAGCAGGGACTTTGAAACGTTATGAAGCAAAACAATACAGTGGGAATGTTTACGGTGTATATTGGCAGGGTACGAGCCAATGGATTTGTACAACAACAGTACCTTAATAGTTTTTATCAACGGTGTGTTGATCAACATTAAAGTTGGTAACTTCAGATATCTATAATTACAGCAACTTATTGATTATCTTAAAGCCATTAAAGTTGGTAACTACCTAGCTTTACTCAATCAAAAATGACAATTAATTAGGATAATATGTAGCCTTGAAAAGCTTGTAGCTTATAGAGGCCAGTCTTTGTGACAATTAAATTTGTAATTAAGATAATATTGACAATTAATTAAGATAATTGTCATTTTAAAGCAGTTACCAACTATGTTATTGACTGAAAACATAAGCCCAACAAGCCTTGAAGAGTTAACAAACTTTATGCAAAGTCTGTCGGGGTTCGCACCTGGCTTTGGCAAGAGGCTAAAAATTGAACGTAGACGACTGAAGAAGACTCAAGCAGAATTCGGCAGAGCTGGCGCTGTTATGCGCATGACTCAGATCAGCTACGAAAAGGAAACTACAGCACCCAGCATGGCCTACTTATCTTTAATAGCTGCTATTGGTGTTGATCTTATGTTCCTTTTTTTTGCAATTCGATTAAACACAATTTAAATCTAGTATCGATAGATATTATTCCAGCTCAACTAACTTGAATACATAATCGGTTACCGTCTTTAATGTAATGGTTACCAACTTTAATATCACAAAACACGGTGCTCATAGAATTATTAG